>ENA-ORXR01000325-ORXR01000325.1-marine-metagenome-genome-assembly--contig:-NODE-325-length-69894-cov-23.349170_pt1 | contig 69894 bp, 45 predicted proteins | sample MGYA00237866_ERZ511479 | MGnify/ENA metagenome assembly ERZ511479 | reverse complement strand
CTATTCTGTTTTTTATAGTGATTTGAATAACTCAAAGCTAAGCGTTCGGGGTTAAATATGCAAGGGAATTTATGATGTTTAGTGACCACAAATAATTGATATAGAGTTAATTATGTTCAACATTTGTATACACCACTTAGTTCCGCATACACAACCCAATAGCGTATATTCAACACATAGTGATGTATATATTCAATATCTACCCAATGTAATAAAATCCTAGGGATTTGCAATTGCAATATCTTATTTTTTGCGATGTAAAAATAATGTTTCGATTAGAAAAACATGGACTTGTGATCTACCAATTCCTTTTATCTTAGACAGACAGCAGCGCACAGTAATGAGACTCCAGTCCCCCTAACCACCATCCAGCGTAATGAGATAGACAATTCCTGAATTGTCTCTACAGTGGGAGATTAACAGTCCCCTACAACAGATTAACAGTCACCCCTTACAACAGATTTGCAGTCATCCCTTACAACAGAATAACAGTCCCCTACAACAGATTTACAGTCATCCCCTACAACAGATTTACAGTCATCCCTTACAACAGATTAACAGTCCCCTACATCAGATTAACAGTCACCCTTTACAACAGATTAACAGTCCCCTACAACAGATTTGCAGTCATCCCTACTACAAAATTTACAGCAACAACCCTCCAAGATCCACAACCACAACACCACAACACCTCAAAAAACAGACACCAGCGCCCCGATAGCAGCGATATGAGGCGAGACGACAGACATGAGAAGCACGAGCGGCGACGGCTGAGCGAAAAGCGAAGACTAGAAGCGAGATTGCTGAACTGTCTGTAGTGAGCCGAATACAAGCGGGATGCCGCCCAGAAAATAGCGGGATCAAGCGCCATAAAAAGAATATTCTAATGCATAATCCAGTTCAAAACAATATTTCCTTTTACCTTTGTGGTAATGAATTTTTCATCAAAACTAATCGAAGATGCAGTCAATGCGTTCGCCACGTTGCCTGGCATTGGTAAGAAAACAGCGCTGAGACTGGTGTTGCACCTGTTGAAACAAGACGAAGAGAAGGTAGAAATGTTCAGTGATGCGATTGTGAAGATGCGCAAGGAAATCAAGTTTTGCGCCATCTGTCATAACATTAGCGATGAAGAACGCTGTAGTATTTGTCTGAATCCAGCAAGAGCGCAAGATCTGATTTGTGTGGTGGAAAGCTTGCGAGATATCATGGCAATTGAGAATACGGGACAGTTTCGAGGGACTTACCATCTATTGGGTGGTGTGATTTCTCCGATTGAAGGCGTTGGACCAGAACATTTGAATATCGATTCGCTCCTTGATAGAGTGAAACGATCAGCGGTAACAGAAGTGATCATGGCGATTAGTCCTACGATTGAAGGCGATACTACTATTTTTTACTTGAATAAGAAATTGCACCCATTAAACGTTAAAGTGTCGACACTAGCCAGAGGGATCTCATTTGGTGGGGAATTGGAATATGCGGATGAATTGACACTGGCGAGATCGATTATGACACGAACCATCTATAACACGGAATCGTCCTAACTTTGCCTATGAAGCTTTCGGTTATTATTGTAAACTACAACGTTAAATACTTTCTTGAGCAAACGCTTTTGTCGGTACAGTCGGCAATACAAGGCCTTGCTGTTGAAGTGTTTGTGGTAGACAATAACTCCGTAGATGATTCTGTAAAAATGGTGCGCAATCAATTTCCAGAGGTAAAGTTGATCGCCAACAAAGAGAATACTGGGTTTTCAGTCGCCAACAATCAAGCGATTCGACAAGCGCAAGGGGAATACATCTTGCTGCTCAATCCAGATACAGTAGTTGAGGAAGATACGTTTGAGAAAGCCATTGCGTTTATGGACAGTCATCCGGATGCAGGCGGTCTGGGCGTCAAAATGATTGATGGTAAAGGAAATTTTCTGCCGGAATCGAAACGGGGTTTCCCATCACCAAAAGTCGCTTTTTTTAAGACATTTGGCCTGGCAAAACTGTTTCCTAAGTCGAAGACATTTAACGGGTATCATTTAGGGTACTTGGATAAGGATGAAATTCATAAGGTAGATGTGCTGAGTGGTGCTTTTATGCTGCTACGAAAGAGTGTGCTAGACGAGATTGGATTGCTGGACGAAACGTTCTTTATGTATGGCGAGGATATTGACTTGTCCTACCGAATTATCAAGGCCGGCTATCAGAATTACTACTATCCAGAGACGACGATCATTCATTATAAGGGCGAGAGTACGAAGAAGGGCAGTTTGAATTATGTCCGGGTGTTTTACAATGCTATGATCATTTTTGCGCGTAAACACTTTACAGGAGAGAAGGCGGCTGCGTTTATCTTTATGCTGCATTGCGCGATCTATATAAGAGCGTTTTTGACAGTCGTCAGCAACTTCTTCCGCAAGGCATTGTTGCCGATGATTGATGCGGGATTGCTGTATGCGGGTATGTTTTTCATGAAAGACCTGTGGGCAAGTTATAAGTACGGTGATCTGGATTACTACGAACCATCGTATATGCAGTTTAACGTGCCACTGTATATTTTTTTGTGGCTGACTGGGTTGTTCTTTAGTGGTGGCTACGATTGGCCGAAGAGCTTCTGGCGATTGGTGCGCGGTATTACCGTGGGCACGATTGCTATTGCTGCGATCTACGGTTTTCTGAATACTGAGTATCGGACCTCTCGTGCCTTGATTTTGCTAGGCGCGGCTTGGGGCGTGATTGGCTTGTGGGCGGTACGCCTGTTGATTCATTTCATCCGACATAACAATTTCAACATGCAGAATCCCTCCTTGAACAATCTCGTGATTGTAGGGAGTCAGGAAGAAAGCAAGCGGGTCCGCAGCCTGATTAGTGATGCTCAGGTGTTCAAGAATTATATCGGCTCCGTCGCTCCTCATGCTGATTTTGACGATACGACCTTCCTAGGCGGTACCCAGCAACTCGATGAGATTGTTGATGTGTACAAAGTCAATGAGCTTATCTTTTGTTCTGCTGATGTGCCTGCGCATGAGATTATGCATTGGATGTCGAAACTCGGTCCTGAATTGGATTATAAGATTGTGCCTGAGAAGAGTTTGAGTATCATCGGATCTAACTCAAAGAATTCGGCTGGTGATCTGTATACGATTGACATCCAGTTTCGGATTGACAATAAAGGCAATCGGCGCAATAAACGGGTGATGGATATTGGAATCAGTGCCTTGCTGCTGTTATGCTTCCCGATATTGATCTGGCCAGTCCGCAACAAGGCGGGTTACTTTAAAAACTGTATCAATGTTTTACTGGGTCGAAAAACCTGGGTCGGGTATTACCAGCCTACGATTGTCGACAATCTCCCATCGCTTAAACCGTCTGTTTTGACGCCACTGGATGCCTTACGTCTGACGACTGTCAACGAGCCGACTTGCAAGCGATTGAATTTTCTGTATGCTAAGGATTACTCCTCTGCTAGAGATCTCGAAATTTTAAGGAAGGGGTTTAAGCAGATTGGCAGAAGCCTGAAACGCCCTATTACTGCGCTAAGGGGCGAGCATTCCGCTTGATCTAACCCACATTTTTACGAAATGTATTCTTTTTTTGAAAAAAAATTGCCCTAGGGGTTTCATACTAACTAATTTTGTTATAACTTTGTTGTCACAACGGATGGCTCATGGTGTAACTGGTAACACGTCTGTTTTTGGTACAGAAGAGTCTAGGTTCGAGACCTAGTGAGCCAACAGTTTTAAAACGCAATTTCTTATTACTTAAGAAGTTGCGTTTCTTTTTTGGGTGAAAGTTTGATCTTTTAAACTAAGTTACCAAACCAATAAAGAAGAGTCTAAATCGCCTTTGTTTCTTTCATTTGTCATTATTTTTCTTTTGAGAATGTAGTTAAGATGCTTAGTCTTTCAATGTCTTCGTTTATGATTTGGGGGTTTGATTCCTTACTATTATCGAATTACAGCTAACGGATAATGATATCAAGAGTCTAACCAAAGGGAAGATTCTCTGATATCTAATATTACAGCCAGTCTTTTTATTATTTTTTAATTTTTGCTAAGTATTCTATAGGTGTTAGAATCGATAAGTTACTTTCTTTATAGTCTTTAGTATTTCTAGTAATTATAATCTTGTGGCCTGAATTTTCAGCACAAAAATTTTGCACTCCATCTTCAAAATCTTTAAATTTCGATCTTGATGATTGGTGGATTTCTTCTTGACCTACATTTTCTATCTTAACTATTTTTAATATCTTCTTAGTTTTTAAATCTGCTTTATTTCTTGTTTCAAGTTTCTCGATTATATAATTAATATTAGTTATACTAATTGGAGATGTGTATAATTGAATTCCGAAGATTATAGAATCTTCAATTATATTTGCAATATCGTCTGAAAATGGATTACGGTCTAACAAAAGATCAAGAAGTACATCCGAGTCTAAATATATCTTATTCATTTATTTCTTCAGATATTTTTGAATCAATGCATCTTGAAGAGTTTCTTTATAAGAATCAAAATCATCAGGCATCTTTACTGATCCTTTAAGTTCTTTTACAATCTTCAAGGATATCTTCTTTTTATTTGTACTTTCTGCTTTTGCAAGTGATTTTAAGTATTCTTCTACAATACTAGATAGGCTTTTACCTGAAGATTTAGCATATTTCTTTGCCTCCTCAATTACCATTTGATTTATTGATAATGTCAATTTCGAATTCATACGTACTATTATTTACGTACAAATTTAATCGTCTTTTTCTAAAAAATCAAGTCTTTTCATTAATTTTTGGCTTGCCATCTATTGATTGGCTGTAACATTTTGCTAACGCAACTCGCCCTTGAGTCGCGTTTATTTTCTATATACAAGTTACTATTTTTCCATGTATCTATCGGGTTTTAAAATCAATAATACTAACCCATAAAATATTCCTAACGCCAATTCCATTTACGCCATCTGATGAACCTGTTTATCAAGACATCTTTATAACACAGTATAGGCAAAGATCTTTAGTTAAAAAAGTAACCGAGATTGCTTTCTTTGCAATAGAGCATGAGACAGTGTTCCTTTACACATTTTCCGGACAGAAATTTCCACTCTACAAAATGCTAGAATACATAGCGTCAGTAGTCCTTGATCCGAGTCTTTATTTTCGAGCTAGCAGGCAAGTCATCATACATAAGAATGCCGTATCATCTTTTGAGATGCTTGAGAGTCATAAAATCTCCATTCAATTACCATTTGCAATGTCAAGCGATGTGCTTGTTAGCCGTTTAAAAGTTTCTGAATTTAAGACTTAGCTGAGTGGCTTAGGAACGTGAATTAAATAAAGTATCTATTTGGGCGAGGTTATTTTTCTGATTTTGAGGCATGAAAACTGAACGGTCCGAAGATTCGGTATAGCCATAACTAAATGAAGCTTTTCATAACGATATACAACAAAAAAAGAGACGACTTTACCTAAAGAAGCCGTCTCTAATCTAAAACCAAACACAAATGAAAAGAATCTTATTGTCTATTATGACAAAAGTTCCTTAGTTATTTAAACTCCAATTATAATCGTTGTAACTGATTTTTGCACCTGAATTGATAGGTGTTTCCGCATACTTATTGATAAATGTAATAACATCACCGAAATCAGCGGCGTACCAGTCAAATATCTTGGAGATTTTTATGCTCTTGGGGTTACTAATATCGTTGTAAGTAGGATTGTTAAGGAATTTGCTGGTACTGTTTTCTAGATTCGATTCCAGATTCTCTGCTGTCCAGGCTTTATTAATGATTGGCGGACATGACTTAGCAGCACAGTTTACCGCAAAGTGGACTCTAGGTTCCTTGTATTGTTTGATTAGAATCTCCTTTTCAATTTGATTTAGCGAATATGTTTTTTCTCCTATCTTAATGCGCTTTATCTCCCAAGGATTACCACCATCGAGGTCTTTGATACTACTTACTGGGTAGTTGTCGACAATAAGCTTTATTGTATGCGCATTATAGGCATTGATCCAATACGCAATGATTTTGTTTCGTGGCCAGCTGCTTTGTGGCGGATTGCTTTCCAATACTTGAAGGTACTGCGTTAGCATTCCTTTATTACTTTTAATGCCCGCATAGTCAACTTTACCAGCACTACTAATGAATTTCCCTGTTAGCTCATTCCATTTATCATGGCTGAGATCTTGTTTCTTAGATGTGGAAGCTGCTGGTGGATCCTTTGGGGTTGGCGAATCTACTTTCTTTTCAGGGGTGGTTTCTTCTACTTTCTCGTCCACTTTCTTCTTGATAATTTTTGGAAGGTTATCTACTGCTGTTTCTATGGTATTTCCAACTTTGTCAACAGTGTTATTGATGACCTCTTTTACTGTTTTCTTTTCTTTAGGAGTTGCCGCGTCCTTTTTTTCTTTCTTCGCATTGGAGTTTGATTCTTTTTTGATGGCTGTTTTCTCTTTTATGGTGACTGTTTTCTCTGTTGGGTTTTCTGAGGTGGTTACTGTAGCCACTGCCTCCTTGTTTTCCTCGGTCTGTAGTTCCTCAGTTGTGTTTTGATTAACAGGCTGCTTGGTATCGGAAGCCGTTTTTGTGGTTTCGATAGTGGGGTTATCTGCACTAGCAGTACTGCCACCACAGGAAACTAAGAAGACAGAGAGTCCAGTTGCAACAAGAAAAATAAATATAAATGATTTTAATGAGTTATTCATAACGATGTGTTTTGTTTATTATATGCAAATAACAATGTTTTTATCAAAAAAAATAATTAAAGATGAAATTGTGCGTAAAAAGTATTATTGCTGACAAATTTGTAGGAGAATTGTCGTCTACAGACATTTCTAAATCGCGTTTTACTGCTTATCAGACAACAGATACTCGATTATTACCGGCGTAATCAGTAAACAGGCAGCGAGTGCTGTGACCAAAGTAATACTAACCAGCAATCCGACATAAAATATACCGTTGAAAGAGCTAAACACTAGCAAACTAAAACCGAAAAACAGAATTAGTGTCGTAATGTACAGCGCCTTGCCAGTTTCCACAAAAGTATGGTAGATGCTACCACGTACAGAGTATCCCTTACCCCGCTCAATCTGAAATTTACTGATAAAGTGAATACTGTGATCCACCGCAATACCAAAAGCGATAGTGAAGATAATACTTGTAGACGCCTTAAGCTCCATACCGATAAGCCCTATAATGGCACCAGCAATAAGCAGCGGCAAGAGATTAGGGACTAATGCAATAAATACCATTTTAAAATCCTTGAACAGCAATGCCATCATTAGACAAACCACCAATATGGCCAAGCCAAGGCTTTTAGTCAGACTATCTCGTAGGTATTCGTTGTTTTTATCTAAAATATAATGACTTCCCGTTTTGCGGAATTTCACAATAGTAGGATCAATATTGCCATCAATCCATCCATCAATCTGGGTATTCATCGCCTTGGTCAGATCTGAACCGGTATCTGGCATGATTCCCGATATCCGACCTAGTTTTTTGTCTTTACTCACCAAAACATTGAGTTCCTTACTTTTAAAACGCTTGAGTTGGTTGGTGTATTTGTCAATTCGCTTTGGATTGCCTGGCAGTCTGTAGAATTTTCGCCTGTCTCCATTTGAAGCCCGATTTAACATCTTATAAGCCGTCACAGGCGACGCTAATGCATTGACCACTGTACTATCCTCCAAGTACGTTTCGAGCTTGTCAACAGCCTTTAAAACGTCTGGGTCTACCAAGTCTCTTTCTCCTTGAGGAATCACTGCCATTTCCAGGACTTTGAACCCAGCCATATGATCTTCGAAAAACTGAAAGTCTTTGCGGAGTTGGGAATTCTGTGGTACATCACTCAAAATATAGGAATTGGTAGAAATATTGTACATCCCAATCAAACTAATCGCGAAGACGATCAGTGTACCGAGCACAATTCTTTTCTTGTTATGATGTACAAACCAGTAATTGAGGCGCGTCCATTTATTCCAAAACTTATCCATTCGGTTATTGACAATAATCTTTTGTGGATCAAACAACAGGAGCACAGATGTTGTAAAAAACAGTACTGTAAGATAAGCAATAAACACGCCAGCTGCAGCAGTTAAGCCAAATTCGCGAATCGGAACAATCTTAGAAAAATATAGTGAGCCGAACCCAGCAGCCGTAGTGCTTGAAGTCAGCAATGTCGCCCATCCAATTTCGCGGATGGTTTCTTGCATCGCCGCCATTTTTTCGACACCAGCTTTGATCTGGTCAGAGTATTTTGTGAGGAAGTGTACCACGTCACTCATCCCTACAATTAACATCAGCGCGGGAAAGAGCATGGCCATCAAGTCAAGCGGACGGCCTAAAAAACCAATGAAACCAGCAAACAACACTGCGCCTAGGAGCACAGAAATAAAGGCGACGGTCACTGTAATAGGTCTTCTGAAGAGTAAAATCAGTGCAATAAGTAGAAACGACAGACAAAGGATGATGTAAAACCCCATTTCGCTTTGAATCAATTCAGAGAAAGCCGTTTGCACCGCGGCTTTTCCTGCAATGTGTGCTTTGTCAAACTGATGCGCAGCGATCAGGTTGTTGAGGGTGGTAATTAACTGTTTTGCTTCTTTCTGATTGAGGTCTTTACCCAATTTGAGTGCGATTCCAGCCGTGGCGCCCTTAAATCCGATAAACCGTCCTGGCATTCTCTCATCTTGCATAAGGCGCAAGCTGTCTTTCTTATATCGTTCTGGCTTTTCTACTTGAATGACATCGAGTGTGGTCATCGAATTACCGAATGGCAGTTTGAGCGGTCTGGTCATATTTGTGATCGACAATGCTCTTCTGACGTTGGTGATGGTATCGCAGGAACGGGTAAATCGGTCTAGTTTTTCTAGGAAGGCTTGATTGAAAATCCCTTGGTTATTCTTGACCGCTATCATCACATAATTGTCATCAGGCTCAAGTTTCAGCTTAAATTCATCAAGAAATTCTATGTCAGTCATCTCCTCAGGCAAGTATCTACCCAGGTCATGGAAGAATGTGATATTGGTAGCGAGATAGCCTGCTAATATAGTTATTAACAGGAAAACAAAAATGGTTAGTTTGTTCTTGTAAAGGAAAAACATTTGGCAAATGTAACTATTGCACAATAAAACCTATCATTTTTCAGTTTATTTTCTTATCTTTATTACTCATTTGGATTTTATTTCAAACATACCTTTTCGACCAGTTAGTGCAATTAACACCCATTTAGCTTCACATTAACATTAATTAACACACTTAAGGCACAGAGTTTGTTTTTAAGTAATCAAAGCTATGTTTATGAAAACAATTTTATCAATAATAATTATTACCCTGTTTTCGATCTCCGGGATCTTTGCATATTCTATCTGTCCCCCGTCAGATACTATTATCACGACTAAGTGGCAGAAGAGTAAGCACCCTGCAGTATTTTTAATCCAACAGGAATCTGATGCTTTCGAGGAGTTGTCTATGCGCTATGAGAATAATCTTATTGCCGCTTGCAATAACGACATGGACAGTGCTTACAGCAATTGGATCACCATGCTCAAAGAAATGGAAAGATTTGCTGATGACCGTAAATTCGATATCAAGGGCGTCAAAATGTGGATCAAGATTTTCTGGTCCAACGATGGGACTTTAGACCATGTTGCTTACTTTTTGAAGCCGACCTCTCGAAACATCAATACCGATGCACTCACTATCTTTTTTAAGGATTTTGTGCGGTTCTATCGCTTCCCAGTTGAAACGGAGTTCGAGTTTTCTCATTATGCAAGTGCCTCGTTTCCTATTTACACACCAAAATAATTGCTAATACTCATTAGCACCCACTACTAACTTTTTATCTTTTATTGGAGCATGGGATACTTATGTCCAGTTGGCAAAGAAAGGCTTTACACTGATTGAATCTTTTGGGCGCAAAATTCCTGCTATCCGGCACTCTCAATACGCTACTGCACAACGCTTCGCTGCTACGCTGCATTGTTCAAACATCACCTACTATCAGGTGCGCTATGCTTTATATATTCATTGAGTAGTAAAAGGAGTCAGTTGTGGAGGTTCGCCCTCCTTGACTTTTGAGGAATGGCGTGTGCAACCATACTGAGTCGTTTTTGTGTACAGATTGGTTGTAAGAAGCTCTGACAAAGAATAAATTAATAGTATTGTGATTAAATGCTACTGCGACCCATATCAGGGTCGGCCTCTCCTTGATTTGATTGTGGCTAACATACTTTGACCACGATGTGGTCATGCAGCGTACATAAACTTTAATGTTGTCAAAGCATGCTGTTGCTGTTAGTAATCAACACACAACAATTGATTATAGGGAACGGGGAGGTCATGTAGCAACACACAACAATTGGTTATAGGGAACGGCATTGCCGGAGGAGGTTTGGGTAGTACAATACTCGGTATGTTAGGACTCGGGGGCGCTTGAGCTGCAGCAGGTGGAGGAATGGCAGGTATGCTTGTCAGTAGTTTACTCGGTGGTGGCGTAGGTGGCGGAGTTGTTATGGTCGTTGTTGGTTTTTAGAAAAGCAATGAATAAAAGTTAAAGTACTGATAAACAGAAGATCAGAACTGAGGTTGGCATTGTGATCAACCTCTTATTTTGTTTTATAGAATTACAATAAACTATAGAAAATATTGTTTAACTACTAATAGTTTCCTTTAACTATCCATCTATTGGCAATAATAATACAACTACTTGCCTTAGTTTGTATAATTTGTGCTATTTTTATAGACACGCCTGTATCCGATAAAAACGGACCATTAAGCCTAAATACTACTTTTTTGTAAAGCAAATTTAAAGATATGCACATTGTTAAATGTAATATTCATTTGACCAACTTGCAACTTTTGTCTTTTCAAAGCGTCTAATAGTCAAAGGCAACCTCTATTTCCATTTTTTAATAACTATGAAACTGTTTTAAATGAACCTCCATGATAATTATTGCATGAAAATGCTTTGCCCAATAAAGATCTATTTATTTATACTATTCTGTATTTGTATCACCTACAGTAGCAACGGACAGCAAGTATGTATTGCTATATCAACCTCTTCTGATGATGCTGAAGAAGCTACTGCTACAGGGATAGTGGAATTGAATAGTGGTGATCTCGACCTTTGTTATCACCCAGTAGATGGAGATTTAGTTGTCGGACTTCGGTTTAACAATTTTGTCATTCCTCCATCTTCTACAATTATTAGCGCCTATATTCAGTTTGTAGCAGATGAAACGCATTCTAATGCCCTTACCTATTCTATTTGGGGGCATGATGTTGACAACTCAGGAACATTTACTTTAGGACCATACAACATCAGCAATAGAACCAAAACTAATGCAAGCATATCCTGGTCTCCCTCTAGTTGGGTCACAGGACAAGCTGGCGCCGCACAACAAACAACAGATATAAGCCAAGTATTAAATGAGATTGTTGCCCGACCAGGCTTTAACTCTGGTAATTCTGTTTCGTTTTTGATTGAATCAACTTCTACCTTCAAAAGAGCAGCAGAAACCTACGATAGTGGACAGGAGGCACAATTGTGTTATGAGATTTGTACCATCGGGGCGTCCTGTAATGATAATAATGCATGTACTACAAATGATACCTTTCAGCCTGATTGCACTTGTGTTGGTACAACTGTTCCCGATAGTGATAATGATGGACTATGTGATGCTATCGACCCTTGCCCCAATACTTCCTTAAATGATAGTGATAACGACGGAGTCTGCGATAACGTTGACATTTGTATTGGATATGATGACAATATTGATAATGATAATGATGGAATTCCTGATGGTTGTGATCCTTGTATTGACGTAAACAGTAATGGAATTTGTGATGATGTAGATCCGGACTTTGCAAAGGTTGTAATCAATGAAATAAATTATCGATCAATTGATCCTGAAGAAAATATTGATTTTATTGAAATTTACAATAACGATAATCAACCTGTAGACCTTTCTAATTGGACCTTAACGGATGGTATCAACTTTCAATTTCCTAGTGGTACCAATCTGGCAGCAGGGGGATATCTGGTTGTCGCTGGGAATCCATCTGACTGTATGGCAGCCTTTGGGTTCTCTAATGCTTACGGACCTTACAGTGGCAACCTAAGCGGTGGTGGTGACAAAGTCGAACTAAGAAACAGTAATTTCGGTGTAGTTGACGATTTAAGTTATGAGAGTTGGAAGGAATGGCCATGTGTTAGACACCTTAACAATGGAGACACTCCTGCCTCAATTCAGAAAACCCATCCTTCTCTAAATAGTAAACACCCAGGTAGCTGGGAAGGTGCTTATCCGACACCTAAAGCAGTAAACAATGGAGTGCTTATTAGCAATCCGTTAGACCGACCAATTATTAAATCCGTCTCTAAGTCACCGGATAAGCCGACTTCAAACGAAGCAGTAAGGATAAAGGCTGATCTGAAAAATATTGATAGCCTGTCTGGTACACTAACAGTGACTCTGGAATACCAAAGGATGAACGCAGGATCATACATAAAAAAATCCGATGCCGCTTACAGCACCAATTGGACGGCCTTGCCAATGAACGACAATGGAACAGGACCAGATTCTACTGCGAATAACGGAGTTTATACGGGGCTGATCCCTGCTTCTTTGCACAATCATAGAATGTTGGTTCGATATAGGGTAAAAGTGACTACCAGCAACGGATTCTTTAAAATATATCCCGATCAGAATTTCGAGGAATCAAACTACGCTTATTATGTTTATAATGGCGATGCACCTATGAACGGATATGACTTATCCACACTTCCTGTTATGGAAGATTTTACCCTTATTTCAACAGAAACTGCAATAAATACTTTTGTAGGCAATGGTTCAGACAATTTTCAACAGTATCAGGGATATCTGTATGGAGGAGAAGGAACTGTAGTTTATCAAGGAAAAGTATACGATCATATAGGGTTTAGGCCAAGAGGCGGAAACAGTAGAAGGAGTCGAGTAAAACCAGGTTTAAAACTTGATATGAACAGAGAACATACTTTTGCTCCTGTAGATGATTGTGGTGAGAAATACAATGAAAAAAGAGGTAAAATCAGGCTTTCAGGTACTTGGGTAAATGATATTGGTGGCCATGGATTACCCGAGTCAATCACCTACAAATTATTGGAACTTTCAGGCGGGCTGCCTAGAGCTACAGACTACACCGTTTTGCGAATAGTAGACACGCAAACAGAAACTGGAAATAGTGGTGACTTCTGGGGGATTTTTCTAATCCAAGAAGATTTCAACGGAGATTACATCGATGAACATAAGCTTCCTCCCGGGAATTTCTGGACGACAGACCGAACAACTCGAGATAGAGTATTGGATTATCAAGGAGAGTTTGCAGGATCAAGTACACAGCCTACCTTTGCCCCTGCAAATCAAAATAATGGATCCTATACCCTTAATTCGAATGGAGACCTCCCAATGTTGTTTGGAGAAAAAGTGGCTGCAGTTACCTTTGGAATGTATGCTACCAACTATATTGGAAAACATAGTTATTCCGAATACTATAACTCAGAGACAGGGAAATATCACGCATGGTGGGGCGACATGGATAATGCATTTGGTTGTCCAATTGATGACTATTTTTCCTTTCCAAGGAGTCAAGCGCTTCTTAATGCCAACTACACCAATGAAATGAATGTCCCTGCCTCAATGGTATTAGCTTATCAGGCTCAATTCAGGTCGTTTTATGACTTAATGCTCAGTCAGGAACAAAGAGAATTTCTGGTAGATAATGAAGTAAAAAAGATTTATAGTCAAGGTACATCAGACGATTGGGCAGAAGTAGATCACAGCAGATGGAGTATTTATCAAACCTATGATGAAGGTTCATTTGATAATCATGTCTCTTGGTATAAAAGCTGGTTTCAGAATAGAGCAATATATATTGCCAACAACTCTAGCGATGGCATTTATGACGCTAACATCCCCTTAAAACCAACAGTTAGTCTAACTGGAACTACCGCTTTAGACAATATAGTCCTATCTAATTCTAATTTCTCTGGATTCAATGCTTTCTCAAAATTGGAATGGCGGATTGGGGAGTGGAGTGATCCCTCCAACCCAATATATAATGGCTGTGAACCGATTTATGAAGTAGAACACTTATGGAAAAGCGGAGAACAGGCTTTCTCTAATTCCTTTACAGTACCAGGTACAGCAAACCTTGAAGTAGGAAAAACTTATAAAATACGAGTGCGATACAAAGATGTTATTGGAAGATGGAGTCACTGGTCAAGCCCAGTAACTGTCGTTCCTTCACCACCAACAAGTTATGTTGGGCCCAATCTGTTGATTAACGAATTCCTATACAACCCTTCTGGGGCTTGTGGTCAGGAATTTATTGAGATCTACAATAACACGCCTAATTTTGTTTCTCTAGAAAGTTTTAAGTTTTCTGAAGGAGTTCGATACAACTTTCCGCCTTCTGCCACCATTGCAGCATATGATTACTATGTCATTGCAAGGGATAGTGTAGAGTTTTATTATCAATACGGCTTTTACCCGAATGGAGATTATGCTGGATCTCTTGAAAACAATGGGGAAACCTTAAAACTAACCGGCCTATACAATGTTTTACTGGATTCTGTTGCATATTCTTCTGACCTAAGAATTTGGGATGAAGCAGCCGACCGTGATGGCGCGGCCTTAGAATTACTCAACCCCAACTATAATAATAATGACCCTCTTAGTTGGTTTCGATCAGACAACAAATGTGGTTCTCCAGGAGCAATGAATTCAAGGATTTGTAACGGAATATCAGACCAAATTGTGATTAATGAAATTAATTATAACTCAGGAAGCACGTTTGATCCAGGCGAATGGATTGAGTTACATAATCCAGGGAGTTCGAGTGTAAACATTTCAGACTGGACGCTTTATGATGGCACCAGAAAATTTATTTTTCCAAATAATACAGTCCTAGGACCAGGGGAATTCCTTGTCATGTCCAATGATACTACAAAATTCAAAGCTGGTTTTCCTAATGTTCCAAATTTCATGGGACAACTTCCATATAATCTTGGCAATGGAGGAGAACGGATCTCATTGTTTGATGAAAACAAATGCCTTTCTGATTATGTGGTGTATGATGATGTCGCTCCTTGGAGTATAGAGCCAGACGGATATGGTGCAACGCTTTCTTTGAAGGCCCCAAATTTGGATAATGCTCAAGCTGCATCCTGGGAAACCTCCAATAATATCAATGCACCAAATGGTACTCCAGGTCGAGCAAACACTCCTTGTCCAGTACTAAATATCACTACTTCTGCAACGGTATGTACTATCACTCCGGAAACCTTTTATATCAGTTCTTTGCCAGGAGCAACACATAGCTGGTCGATTCCCAATGCTTCACCAAATTCAGGGGTAGGGGACTCAATCACTGTCGTTTTTGCAAACCCTGGATTAGAATTTATCCAAGTAACAACGACTTACTTTGAATGTACAATTACTACATCAAAATTAGTTAATGCAGAGAATTGTAATACCGCTCCAACGGGTGTCAATGACTCCTTTTCTTTAGATGAAGACACCAGTTTGAATGCCGCTGATGTATTGAGTAATGACACAGACCCTGAAGGTCAAAACCTAGTGGTAGAGTTACCCGTTGCGAGTTTGCCATCAAACGGTACATTGACCATGTCTTCTACTGGTATTTTTACCTATGTTCCAATTGGAAACTTCAATGGACAAGATCAGTTCACATACAAAGTTTGTGATGATGGAACGCCTCAGCTTTGTGATTTAGTGACTGTTAATCTTACAGTTAACCCCGTGAATGATATCCCTACACCTTTAGCGGATTTTATCACAACAGACGAAGATGTAATTCGCTACAGTGATGCATCTACAAACGACTATGATATTGATGGCGACAATTTAACCCTGTCAATTGTTAGTCAACCTAATAATGGAGCAGCATTAATGTATCCAGATGGCACTTTCTCTTATGACCCAACACTCAATTATTCTGGGCCAGACGTATTTACTTATAAGGTTTGTGATGATGGGACGCCCATTCTATGTAGTAATTCTACAGTAAGCATCACTGTCAATGCTGTCAACGATGCTCCAAATGCAGTAGACGACCAATTTTTTGGCTACCAGGATGAAAGTTTAACGGATAAAGTACTACTCAACGATTCAGATATTGAAAATAATACACTTGCCTTGGACCTAACACCTATCTATAGTGGATTAGGAGCAGTAACACTATTTTCAGACGGCACATTTATCTATGACCCAGCCCCTGGATTCTTTGGTATTGATTCTTTCGAATATAGAGTATGTGATGACGGATTCCCTTCTATGTGCGACAAAGCAACGGTGATACTAAATATCGAAGAGTACTGTGTTACTCTTAATGTCAAAGCCATATTAGAAGGGCCCTACTTGACAGCCACTGGAACAATGACATCAACGCTAAACATGGCTCGAAAATTATTACCTGGTATGGCAAACAACACTGCGATGAATGGTCACCCATACTCCGGCACTCCTTGGAATTACAGCGGTAATGAAGGGGATGGATGGACAGACAGCAATTACCCTAACAATACGGTAGACTGGGTGCTCGTCTCCCTAAGAACCACAACCGCAAAGTCTTCTGAAGTGTTTATGGGCGCTGCATTACTTATGGAAAATGGGGAAATCGAGTTTCTTGACGCCTGTTTTACTGGCATCCCTCCAGATTCCTACTATATTATTGTAGAACATAGAAACCATCTTGCGGCAATGACACCATATCCTATTACCATTTCCAACCGCTCTTTAAGTTGGGATTTTACACTAACAAACGCTTATTCTTCTGGTGCTTTTGGACAAAAGGAAATCGATAATGACATATGGGGACTGTTTGTTGGTGATGCAGACCAGTCTGATTTTCCTAGTTATGACATCAATTCTGGTGATAAACAATTATGGTTGATAGACAACGGAATATTCAGTCGGTATTTAAATACTGACTTTGACTTGGATGGTGACACCAACGGAAATGACAGAACTATCTGGATCTTGAATAACGGGATTTATAGTCCTATCCCGAAATAACAAACATCCTATTGAACAATGCGGGTTTAACAATGCAACCTTTACGTATCTATAACCAACTAATAAACAGAATGCTTACCCAAAAGAAGCAAAAGTCTATTAAAATCCCTTTAACGCACTTAGTTAGTTATTGGGATTTTTTTTTGGTTTAGTTTTTGAATTATACCCATTGTATCAAAAACTTAACATGTTGAACAGAATTTTATTAATTAGTCTACTCTCCATTTTTGCAATCGTTTGTTCCGCTCAAGTAGACAAACAAATTCCAGAGTCCTACACTAATGCTATGGATTGGCTCACCGAAAACTCAAACGCCTACTCCGGCATCCTCAATGAAAAACAGACATGGGTCGTGAGTTATGATGGATTTGAGGTCACCGATGAATATTACTGGAACAACGAGCTCAGAGTCCGTGTCCAATACGATATTCGAAACATCGACAAAGCCACCAACGAAACCAGATTTCAGAACAGTGTAGCACTGTACCCAAAGCCCGGCAACACAACAGATATCAGCGTCACACGATTTGACGACGGCGTACCACAATCAATTGAAGGCGATTACTACAATCTGATGATCGATCCTGCCATTAAAACAAAAGCGCACCAAAAAATGCTAGAAGTTCTAGAGACCATCCAGGCACTGAAAGAACCAACAGAATAACCGATCTTTTGCGAGTTGGCTATTTGTGAGTAAGCCGAATGCTCAGAAAAGAAGCAAATAAATGAGATTCGGGGAACTTTTCCGCCAACTTATCCGTTTATATAGTATAAATGTTTCAATCATGAAAACTATAGATTCTAATAGCGGTATCGAGTAAGCACTCAATTTGATACTGTGAATCCCAATCTCACAACAGTGTGACCACCGTCTAATCGACATTCTGGTCATTTTTATCATTATTATCATCTTCAGTATTTATCAATACGAATATTGGAAGTATCTTTGTCCCGAAATATTCGGGGATAACCCGTAAAAATAAAAAGTATATGGCAGATTGGAATGTAGGTGAAAAAAAACGCAAAGGAATAAAAAAGGAGGTCGAAAACGCGGTATTGGTTGGTCTTGTTACCCAAAACCAAACCCTCGAACAGATCGAAGAATATCTTGATGAACTCGAATTCCTAGCAGAAACAGCAGGAGCAGTTACTAAAAAACGGTACATTCAAAAAATGCACCGTCCAGAGTCACGCACTTATGTCGGAAAAGGAAAACTAGAAGAGATCACCGATTACGTGGAAGCCCACGACATCGACCTAGTGATTTTCGATGATGACCTCACTGGTAAACAAACCAATATCCTGGAGGAAGAACTGAAGGTAAAGATCCTGGATCGTAGTTCCCTTATCCTGGATATATTTGCGTCCAGAGCACAAACCGCACAAGCAAGAACTCAGGTAGAGCTAGCGCAACTCCAGTACCTACTCCCTAGATTGAGAGGACTGTGGACACACCTTGAACGCCAGCGTGGTGGTATCGGAATGCGTGGTCCTGGTGAAAAAGAAATTGAAACAGATCGCCGGATCATTCGTGATAAGATCTCCGTGCTCAAAACCAAATTGGAAAAAATTGAGAAACAAGGCCACACCCGTAGAAAAAGCCGAGGCGATTTAATCCGGATGTCCCTAGTTGGATATACAAACGTCGGTAAATCAACATTGATGAATTACATCAGTAAATCAGAAGTATTTGCTGAAAACAAGTTGTTTGCAACATTAGACACCACAGTGCGTAAAGTGGTCTTAGACCAAATGCCATTTTTATTGTCAGACACCGTTGGATTTATAAGAAAACTCCCTACCCACTTGATCGAAAGCTTTAAGTCTACGCTAGACGAAGTAAGAGAGAGTGATGTGCTAGTGCATGTAGTAGATATTGCCCATCCACAATTCGAAGATCACATATCTGTTGTCAATAAAACGTTGGCAGATTTGGAAGTTGGCAACAAACCAGTAATTATGGTGTTTAACAAAATGGATCTGTATCGCAAACGGTACTTTGATGAAATGTTAGATGACGAAACTAAAACGGAAATCGAAACTGAGTTGAAAACCTCCATGGCAAAGAAATACGAGCATGAAATTGTCTTTATTTCAGCCATAAAAAAAGAAAACTTACAGCTACTGAGATCCAAGATGAAAGAAAAAGTAGAAGCGATTTATCTAGAACGATATCCGCATAGAGCTAAATTTTGGTAAATTTGCACGTTTTAAAGAAAAAAGAAGCGCATGAATCCAATAATGAAGAAGTACGCACACCTCTTGGTGAATTATTGCGTAAGCCTTAAACCAAATGAAAAGGTATTAATAAAATCAACAACACTTGCGGAACCACTCGTTCGGGAAGTATACCGTGCAGCCTTGAATGCTGGTGCTTATGCAGAAATACAGCTGGATATCAGAGAGCAACAACGAATTATCATTGATTGTGCTAACGATGATCAGCTAAATTACGTCTCACCACTCTACAAGAGAGCAATGGAGACCTTTGACGCTTATATTTATATCCGTGCGCCTTATAACCTTCGGGAATTGGCTAGCGCCGACGTAGACCGTCAAAAAATGAGAAAGGAAGCTCATGCAGATATCATGAAGACCTATTTTAAGCGTACTGCAACGCTTGATATGAAACGGACCCTTTGTCAGTACCCAACAATTGCTAATGCGCAAGAAGCAGGCATGTCTTTGGAGGAATATGAGCACTTTGTGTTTAATGCTTGTAATCTGTTCCACAACGATCCGATTGAACAATGGCTTAAAGTCAGAGAATACCAGCAAGATATTGTTGATTTACTGAACAAACGACAGAAAGTACGCTACCGCAACCCGCATTTTGATATCACTTTTTCTACAGCAGGAAGAACTTGGATTAACTCTGATGGACAAACTAATATGCCTTCCGGCGAAGTCTACACCTCTCCCGTTGAAGATTCCGTAAACGGAACGGTACATTTCAGTCTACCCGCCATTCACGGAGGTGTTGAGGTAGAAGACGTGACACTTTGGGTCAAAGAGGGCGAAATCCAGAAATGGGAAGCGAAAAAAGGCAAAAAGTACTTGGATAAAGTCTTTCAAATCCCTGGTGCACGCCGTTTCGGTGAAGCCGCGATCGGAACAAATAAAAACATTCAACGCCAAACCAATAACATCTTGTTTGATGAAAAAATGGGCGGTACCATCCACATGGCGCTTGGACAGTCTTACTTACAAACAGGTGGGAAAAACCAGTCATCAATCCACTGGGATCTGATTACTGACATGACCAATGGCGGTGAAATCTATGCTGACGACGAATTGATTTACAATAACGGCGAATTCTTGTTTCTATAAGCAAAAAAATTAGCCCGTACCTTGCGTTCATTAATCATTAAACATTAATAATTAACCATTAATTCGTGGCCATACCTCCTAAGAAAATCGGACTCTTTTTCGGATCTTTCAATCCAATACATGTTGGGCACATGATTATCGCCAATCACATGATCAATGAAACGGATCTTGACCAGGTATGGATGGTCGTGTCTCCACAAAACCCACATAAGAAGAAAAACACACTAGCTAAAGACTATGACCGCCTCAACATGGTCAAGGAGGCGATCGGGGATAATATCCGCATCAAGGCGTCTAATATCGAATTTGGCTTGTCTATTCCCTCTTATACGGTTGATACGCTGGCCTTCCTTACAGAGAAATATCCGAAAGACGAGTTTTCACTCATTATGGGAGGCGACAACATTGGCTCCTTTCATAAATGGAAGAACTACGAGACCATTCTTAAGTACCACAACATCTTTGTCTACAGTCGCCCCAACTACGAATTAGGAGATCTGGCCGACCATCCTAAAGTCACTATTCTCGAAGCGCCGTTGTTGGATATCAGTGCGAGTTATATCCGCAAATGCATCAAGGAGGGCAAGTCTATTCGGTATCTGGTATCGGAAAAGGTGTATGAGTTTATCAAGGACAGTGGGGCGTATAAGTTTCTAGATAATTGATGCTCTGGAATAATGTTTGATGATTTTTCATGTGTGGCTATTCGGATGGCTGTGTACTGTTTTATAGAAGGATAGCGCCAGATCCTAGAACAAAAAATAATTAATAAGGAAAAATAATTTATCAAAATACAGCATTTTTAATAAATGCTAATGACTTGGCTTGTAAAAAGCCTCAAGTAATATTAAAGTCTGAAATGTATAGCTTCGAACAAAAAAGTATTGGAAATGACAGCTCTCTTTAGTAGGATTAAACCGATAATGTTTTTGACTTCAATCATACTAACAATTACTATTGTATTGTCATGTGATCAAATAAAGGAAAAGCAAAATGATAATGGTGAAAATGGATTAGTAGATAGGCCAAGAACAATTTCTTTGTTTAGTGATGATATTAATGAATTAGTAAGATTACTTGATTTCTCAGAATATAGACCAGATAGTGTGTATTTTATTGATATATATGGTGACGAAAAATATTGTGAAGACACAGAATTGACAATATCTGATTGTTGGGTTTTTGAAGGTATATTATATTTCGATTCATTAACGATACGAAAAATTGAAGAATATGACTTAGCAGTAGCAAGTAAGGAATTAAATGCTAAACCAGAGGATTTTAATTTCAATTGGTTATCAAGCGATATCCAAAAAGAACTTGCTCAGAGTAGTTTGAATCAATCTGTAGATCCAAGTTTCTTTTTTAGAACCGGATCTTGTGCGATAGCATGGAGGTTGAAAAATGCAATTCTAATAAGATTAAAATAAAAGCACTTAATTGAAGGTCGTAAAATATTGATTTTTAACAAAAAAAGACTCCACTTTTTTAAAAAGCGACAGGTATTTACCTGCTGAAAATCAATGCTTTACGATTTTCAAAAACCTCTCACTTCTGATAGAAGTAACAGGTTCCTCGTTCTTTATTCATTAACTAATGCGATCTGATATGCCTTCAGTTTCTACAAATAAGCTAAAATTATTAAGCGATAAGCTAAAGAAATGGAATATTTACCAGAATATTTGTAATAACCATTTCTTATTAAAAGGTTGATAATTAACGACTATTGTCTTTTCGTTCAGACACTAAATAAGTGAAGCCTTAGCCTAATGACTAAAGCAACACTAAATAATTTTTGATAAGATTCCTAAAGTCCTAACCCTTTCAATCCTTTCTCAAGCATATTGCCACCCATATTACCACCCAAGATATTCGATTTTAAGTTACCTACTGTTTTCGTAACAAAAGCGATCTGCTTGTATTTCCTAACAAACTTAGGGATGAGCTCCAGTGCGTCTTTGGCGTACGGCTTTCTTAGTAATTGAGCGCCAAAAGCTAGTTGTTGTGCTGTATTCATATTCTTTTGCCAAGCAGCCACTTCACCGATAATCTGATTGATAGAGGTGGTGTTTTCTTTGCCAAATTTGGAAACATAACTCACGCCTTTCTTAGGATTGGCGATACGCATGCCTTCGTGCATCATCGTAACCATATTGGTCATCAATACATCCAATTTCTGGTCAGGGGAAGCATTTTTATTGCCCGCAATTGCTGATAAGGCATTTTTGTGTTGTAATAACTGCTTCGCTTGCTTTGCGTTGCAACCACTGAGCACTAATCCTGCGACTAGGACAAAAAGTGTCAAATTTAGAATATTTGTTGTCTTCATTTTTTGTTTTATTTACTGTTTTGACGGAGAATTTTAAATCGGTTACTTTTACCACTAGGAACCGCATTATCCGCCGATTGTTGTCATACTTTCTGTTATGGGTCGGTCAAACCTACGATTGCGTTCTGCTTCATGACCATCCTTAAAACGGTTGGCCAATAGTTCGAGGAAAGCATCGCGCAATTGCTCGTCTGTTGCCCCGTTTCTCATGAATGATTTGATATTAAAAACGCCATCATCGTACAAGCAGGTTTTGATCACACCTGTGGCTGTAAGTCTTATACGGTTGCAGGTACCACAAAAGTTGCGTGTGTAAGCAGGAATAATTCCAAAGCTGCCCGCATATCCCTTAATCTGATAGTTGAACGACGTAGAGAACTGTGGGTCTTGTAGCTTCTGAATATCGGGAAATTGTGATTTGATGTGATCAAAAATGACTTTATGATTCCAGACCAGTTCTTCCCGTTTGCCTTGTCCGTTGAAGGGCATTTCCTCTATAAACCGTACCGCGACAGGCAGTTTTTCCGTCAACTGTATCATCGGAATGATATCTTCTGTGTTCTGATTGTTCAGTACCACTGTATTTAGCTTCAGCGGAACACCGGCGTCTAGTAACTGGTGCATCCGATCCTGGACTTGCTCGAAACAATCGCGTCTTGTGATCTTTGCAAACCGTTCACTGTCCAGACTATCAATACTGAGGTTGACACCTTTCACAATAGCTTTGAGACGTGGGACAATCTTTTCAGCAAAAGTGCCATTCGTTGTCAGGTGTAAGCTATCGATACCTTTTACTTTGGCCACCGTCTCCATGAAATCAATCATTCCCTTACGGACAAAAGGTTCGCCACCAGTGATCCGGACTTTCGAAATGCCCATTGGTGCTAGGATATTGAGGAGGCGCTCCAATTCTTCATAACTTAACAACTCTTTTTTTGCCAGGAACTGAATCCCTTCTTCCGGCATACAGTAATAGCAGCGCAGGTTGCAGCGATCCGTAACTGCAATGCGGATGTAATTGATGATGCGGCCATGATTATCGTAGAGCATACCTGCAAATTTACGATTAATGATGGACTATTTCTTAGATTTTTGCTGGACACAGGAAGGAATACCACAGATAACATTCATTAACGACGTTGATAATTCGGGTTAAATTAATAGTTTTACCGTATGGACTGGATTGTAATGGTCGAAATTGCGGTTTTGTTTTTTTGTGTGGCGTTGCTTTATGCTTCCGTTGGCTTTGGCGGCGGTTCTAGTTACTTAGCGCTATTGGCGTTGTTTAATTTGGAATACCAGATGCTGCGCGCCATTGCCTTGATTTGCAATATTGTGGTGGTTTCTGGTGGTGCTTATATCTTTTGGCGCAAGGGACTGATCCCGTTTAAGAAGGTGATTCCGCTAGTGTTACTAAGTGTGCCAATGGCTTATATCGGAGGCTACATGCAAATTGCTGAGCGGAGCTTCTTTCTGCTGTTAGGTGTTGTTTTGATTGTAGCTGCAGTATTGATGGTCTATCAAACGATCTTGACAATTGATCAGTCAAACGAGGAAGCACCTGGTAACAATCAACTACAAAGCGGATTGCTGGGAGGTGGCATCGGTTGGTTGTCTGGGATGGTGGGTATTGGTGGTGGCATTTTTCTGGCGCCTACGCTCTCATTGCTTCGCTGGGATTCCATCAAGAAAATTGCGGCGACTGCTAGCTTTTTTATATTGGTCAATTCAATTGCTGGCCTTGCTGGTCAATTCACTCAATCAGGTTTTGTGATGAACTGGGGTCTGGTGGCTTTGTTGGCTGTTAGTGTGTTTGTAGGCGGGCAGATCGGATCACGGTTGGGCGCGAATCGCTTTAACCCGAAAACGGTAAAACGGGTGATGGCCGGACTGATTTTGTTTGTGGGATGTCGGATTCTCTATCAACAATTGTTGTAATTTGGGAATGATATGATCACAATTTCTGATGAAAAATCATCGTTATTAATTAGATCATCTGCATTCATTTGATTTTTAACTCAATTTAAAATTGATGTTGATTAAAATTTATCTTTTTTTACTGGGACTACTGTTTTTTACTACTTCCTCTTTTGCTCAAACTGATCTAGGGTTTGGTGATCGTTTTATCCTAGGAAGTTCTGCTGGATATCTGAATCATATTAATCCAGTTTACAAGGATGTGGTGTACCATGAAATTCACTGGGACAAGAAAGCTATGGTTAGTCTCAACCCTTCATTTTATGCTGGGATTCGCTGGTTGTCAGTGTTCACTAGGGGTAGTTCTGTTATTTATCAGGAAGGGCAAAAAGACAATTACTATGTCGTTGGTGCTTTTTCGGAATTTGATGTGATTCCTGAAACAACACATCGTTTATTTATCCGATTATCTTATAATTATGGCAATATCTGTATTTGTGGTATCGAAGATCCTTACAAAGTTGATGGTCTTCACTATCCTGCCATTGCTATTGGTACTGAATATTATTTTACAAAACTCCTTGCGGTGTCTATAGAAGGTGAGAATCTGTTGATTTTACCTAGGTCGGAACGGCCTACAAACTTTGTACGGTATGGGGTTGGGCTGAAGATGCGTATTGATGTGGAGTAACTTTATTCCGCTTCTCGTTTCCTGCGTTCCTCCTGCATTTGCTTCAACTCTGCACGCATTTCCATCATTTCTAACTGCATGGCTTTCAATTCCTTTAAATGTTCTGACTTTGGATTTTTATCTTCTTTTAATTCTGAAGGGCTTGATTTTTTTATAGAAAGTTTTCTGGGTGTCGGTCCCTCAGCAAATCTAGTACTAGAATCAAAGGGGATGGTAATTCCGTTTTCAGATTGTTGGTTGGCTCTATTGGCGGTTACCATGTAGCTGAAATCTACAGTTGAATTGCCGCCTTGGAGTTCTTTTACCTCAAATCCAATTTCTGTTTTGTTCGTTACGTAAACGCCTTTGCAATCCCCTTCCAGTTGAATAAAGACCTTCATATGATTGTTCTCGTCTACCACAATATTTTTTGTAAAGATGGGGTCAAGTGTAATGTAAGCCGTTCCATTTTCCATTTGTCCGCGACCATAATCTGAAAACAGTACCTCTGGCGCTTCCACACAAGTCATCAAGACCGGTTTGTTGTCTAGATCTTTAACAATCGTTCCTGTCGCTCCAAGACCATCTATTTTTCTAAATTGACCACCTAAAGTTATATAGTCTACCAATGTATAATTCGCGGTAATAGCAGGCGAACCTGTAGGACCATAAACTGAAGAAAAATAACCTGCTTGGGAGTCATACAGATCTGTATAATTTAATCGCCAATTGTAGCCTGCAACACCTGCAATTCCATTACTTGTGGTGCCAGAAACACCAGCGTCCTTTCCGGTGGCTGGAATAAAGGAATACCATGCGTTACCCACTTCGTAGTTCGTTCCAATTACCCCTGGCGAATCTCCACCGCCCGCACCATACACACCGTCCCCAAGACCAAGGTTAAAGGCAATAATTGCAGAGTTTGGATTGGTTGGGTTGGTGTTGAGCGCATAAACGGTTTCTCCCAAACCGCGATTGACCCCAAATATAGTGCTAGCAGTACTTGTGGTATTGATATTGTCGGCATATATCGTTTCTCCTAAACCGCGATTTAAACCATAAATAGTACTAGCAGTACTATTATTGTTTTGGTTATCAGCAAAAATGGTTTCTCCTTGACCACGATTGACTCCCCATATAGTGCTTGCCGTACTTGTAGCATTTACATTATCAGCATAAATAGTTTCTCCTTGACCACGATTGATCCCGTAAATAGTACTTGAGGCATTAGTTGCTACAATATTATCTGCGAAGATAGAAACGCCATTTGTACGATTGATACTACTTACATTTGCTGCGGTGCTTGTAGGGTTTCGACTTTCCACAAACAACCCCTGGCTAAGTCCTTCGTTGATTCCCATAATAGTTGAAGAAGGACTTGCTGCGTTTAATGTGGTTGCTGTAATCGATCGTCCTAGCCCGTTATTATAAACATAAAGTGTGGTTGCCGTATTGTTTGCATTTAGGTTTTCAGCTTGTATCGTTGAGCCAGTACCGATTGTTCTGGCAAACAAGGTCGGAAAAGTATTCGTAGCAGTATTTGTAACAAAACTCCCACTAAATGAAGGCCCATTGTTCAAAACATATAAGGAAGCTCCAAATGGATTAGATGGTGTACCTAAATAAGCAGGTGGCGTGCGGATATCCAGTGATCCGTTGAAGTAGGATTCCCCGGATTTCAAAACGACAAACGCATCTCGCCTTACGGTATTGGCCGTTCCAATGCCTACAGTAAGCGCTGCATCATCAGTACTAAATCCTGTTGGAGCAGTAGCAGGAAAAAGCGCATTATAGGCTCCTAGTACGACCTCGCCTCTTGAAGGGGCATTCAATCCTTCACCAAACGCCATAGATGAGGCGCCACTTGCAAGATTATTTAATCCAATTGAACCCGAATGTGTCCCAATTCTAATATGATCCCATTGTGTTCCAGTTACCTGCCCGGCTCTGAACGCTGCTTTATTGGGATTCCAGAGTAGCCTTGTCCCTGCGCCATTGATTGCAGTTGCTCCAGTGCCTATTGTTCCTCTTGCTAGGAGCCCATCATTGTGTAGCAGATCTAATCCTGCTGTTGGGGTGGTTATACCAATACCAACTCTCCCTTGTGTGTAAATCGCATCATTGATATTGTCAGGAGCTGTTGTTGTGCCTACCTCATACCAGTCATGGTCGAACCCAGGAGGTTCGCAGTAACTTGTCCATACGGTCCCATTATATACATTGATACAGCTTTCCGTAATATTATAAACGGTCAATCCTTCAGCAGGGGCAGTAATCGCATCCCGCTGTACTTGCGTCAATCGCGGTGGTAAAAAACCCTTGTTGGTACTTACTACCTCTAATATTGCTGTCGGATGGTTTGGGGTATTCAGATCTGTATCGAGTCCAACTTTTACCTGAGCGAACAGGGTGTTGAACATAATGGATATAAAGAAGATAGGAATCGATAGATTAATGGAGGAAAGGTTCATGGGTTGCAATTTTATCTTAAATATAATAAAAATAAATCACGTTGTCTAAAACTATAATATGTTTGATGTTCTGTAGGTATCAATGTTTGATGAGAAGCAATTAATACAATTTCGAAAACGGTATAAACGACTTGGATAATGAATTTTCTGTCGAGACTGATAATATTGGAGTACAGATTAATAATTAAAATTTGGGGCTATCCACGAATGTATAACCATTCCTTTGTCACGGTTATACATTCGCGGTCGCTCCCTTCCGTACTCGCAAGTCTGCTCGGTACTTCATTTCATTCCGCACGCCTCCTTGCAGTCGGCCACTCTAGGCAGCTTAGCCGGTTCTGATTATATTGGGAGCACAGTCAACTGGTTCTCTATAGAGGTAAAATGTCGCTAATAGCAAACGACATGGTTCTGATTATATTGGGAGCACAGTCAACTGGTTCTCGGTAAATCTGTTCCCGCTTTTAAAACCACCCCGGGCAAGCGATAGCAACGGTATGCGCGCAGCAAACCCGATAGGGTTTGTGAGCACATAATAGTGTATAGCGCGGTGCCGAAGTATGAGGCATGACCCCAAAAGAAAACTGGTAACAGGCAAAAACTAAGTCTCCTAAAGTCAACCGGCAACAGCATTTTCTATTTATAAGACAGAGACTTTAAGCACCTTACTCCCTTTTTCTTCAGTCCGAACGGTAACCAAGTACATTCCTCGTCCGACGCGATTACCATTGTTAGCGGTTAAATCCCAAATTACATCGTTGGTAGTACCCGTATTTTGTGTTAATGTCCTAACTAATTTCCCGTCAATCGTAGTAATGTCGAGCCTTGCATCTTTAGGCACATTGGTGAGTGTTATTAAATGGTTATTCGAAGTAGGATTTGGATAGACTTTAATAGCATTAAGGAGTTCAGATTTGACCACTTCATTATTGCTTACGATAGCGCTGAAACAATTGTCAAAACTATTCTGGATAAGATCTGATGTTGTCTGTAAGGGTTGAAAGGATGGGCATGGGTGAGGCACATCAGGCTGAAAGATAACGGCAACAGTAATTTCATCCCGAGCACCAGACTGTAAATGGAAAGGGCCTGAGGAAAGAAAGAATTTTCTATCTCCAGAGTCATTAGATTCTGTACATTCAGACCAACCCGTTGGGTCGGTAGGATCATGAGGGTACATAAATGGGTAGGGAAATGTGTTTTGCTGATACCCATTACCACCATATTCAATAGGACTACCATCTCTCCAATTTCCCTTCAAATAACTATAGTATTCAGATGGAACTTGCGGTTCACCCTGTGGGCTTCCATCGGTGATATATGATACAAAAGCAGTCATTGGAAGCCGTTGTCCGTTCGTGTCTTTTGGTCCTGCTAATAAATCAACTCCCAATAGTGGTACTTCGTTTTTGTATCCATATACGATGCCCCCACCAAAGCTAGAACAATCAGGATCTATTGTGGCCCCGTTATAAGCAATGGCCATAGACCTAGAGGAGTCACATCCTAAGTAGTCATCTGACCAGCATCCGAGATCGGTATCCACCCATTGTGCAATGTAGGCGTCGGTAAAGTCTTCAGTACTTTGATTGATGATGTCGTAGGTGTAAAATGTAGTATAGTCAAAAGGTGGATCGGTGAATGCGTAAGCCATTGCTTGTATTTCTAGTCCAATTGGATCACCATTAGTGTTGCCGTGTAAATTGCCGATATCGTTAAACACCCACCAAATCATTTGATCGGCATATTGATTAGAACAATTGTCAATACCAAGAATTGGATGATCACCCAAATCCGCTTCGTATATCCCGTTCATGTTTCGATCTTTAAAAGGCGCCAACGGCCTGAATGGCAGTTGACCCAGATAAGGGAATGTATGAATATTTCCACTTGCGGGCCATTTCAATATATTGGTTGGAATGGGGTCATCCATGATGCCATTATCATTAAAATCTGCGACAACTGCGTCAATCTCAGCACCGAATACCTTGAAATGTTGATCCCATTGCAGGCAATCCAACGTTTGTAATGGTGGATTGATAATAGGGCCGGGGTAGAAGTCATTCCCTGCTTGTCGATAAGTTTGAGCGGCTGCTTTCAAGTTTCCTGCAGGGTCTACTCCCGCAATCCAAAGTGCACCGGCGAAGATAGCTGACACCTCATCTACTCCTGGGGCAGGCTTGGGTACAATGTATTTGCCTATTTGCAAATCCCACCAAGTGTCTCCTCCTGCCTGTAATCCTGCTTTCACATTGTTAATTTCTAATTCTGTATAAGAGGTTGATTCAAGGCAGTTTTGGGCATCTAAATTAGCTAGAGGAGCGAACCAGAGCCCCGCAAATACTATAGCAAGCAATACATTCTTCATTTTAAAAGTGTTTAATTGTAAAGTTAATTATAATAAAGTTGCGTTGGAAACTTGCAGGAGTGTTTTTATCGACTTTATACAATTAAATATATCTATTATTTGGAACAATTCAAACTTTGAACATTAAAACCTAATAAAAGAGACTTTTTATAATGATTAATGTTTAATGACGTCATTGCTTTAAGCAATTCCTAGCGTAAGTAATTAATCACTATTTTTAATCATTATTTTGTGGTAACGGGTGGATTCGAACCACCATCGCCAAGAGCTTCAATCTTGCGCTCTACCATTGGAGCTACGTCACCGTTTTTCTTTGCACAAGCAGCAGGACTCGAACCTACAGATCACAGTTTTGGAGACTGCTTACCACGCCAAATGGGTGCTTGCTTTTTATAGTGTTTAATGGTTAGTGTTTAGTGTTTAATGAACGTCATTGCTTAAAGCAATTCCTATCGTAATTAATCACTAACCATTAATCATTAATCATTGATAATGGTTCTGATGATCGGACTCGAACCGATAACCAACTGCATATAAGGCAGACGCTCTGACCATTGAGCTACATCAGAATATAATGTTTAATGGTTAATGTTCAATGACGTCATTGCTTATAGCAATTCCTAGGGTAAAAAGGTCCTAACGGGTGGATTCGAACCACCAACCTTCCGCGTATCAGGCGGATGCGCTAACCAGTTGCGCCACGTCAGGAGAATATAATGTTTAATGGTTAATGTTTAATGTTTAATGACGTCATTGCTTATAGCAATTCCTAGTGTTTAATGACGTAGAAACGCTTCAACAACCCTAGGTAAAATAATTAAACACTAGTATTGCTGCCAGGGTAGGAGTCGAACCTACAACCACACGTTTAACAGACGCGCGCTCTGCCATTGAGCTACCAAGCCTTTTTCAGTGTTTAATGATTAGTGATTAATGTTTAATGACGCAATAAACGTTCAAAAACCTACGTAAATAATTAATCATTAAACACTAATCATTAAACATTAGTATCGAACCCTACGTAAATAATTAATCTTTTAATGATTAATCATTAGTATCGAACCCTACGTAAATAATTAATCATTAAACACTAAACATTAATCATTAGTATCGAACCCTACGTAAATAATTAATCATTAAAAATGTTGCCCCGATGGGACTCGAACCCATACAACACGGTTTAAAAGACCGTTACTCTACCAGTTAAGTTACAGGGCAATCTGTTTTTCAGATTTGTCTGATTCCATGATTTCTGTTTTTATTTATTAATTAAAAAATTCTTTTTGGGGCCTTCTTTCGTCGCATCTACTTGGTAAAGCCAGATAGATGCTGCTTACTGCGGCAACACGGGAATCGAACCCTGCCCTCTTCGGCTTCAACGAAGTGCTCTCACCTAGTGAGCTATATTGCCTATTTGTCGCACAGACGGGATTCGAACCCGTAGCATCCAGCTTATGAGATTAATGGTAGAATTCATTATTTATTTTTTGTTAAATGGCTTCTTTAATTTATTTCCTTCGTTAAAAATACTCAATGTAGCTAAGGCTATATTTCCGTTTTTTGCCTTGTTAATCAATCAAATAATTCCATTTCCCTTCAAATAATCAATAATTTCTACCATTGCATGTTGCCATTACACCACCGTGCATTGTTTTTTGTAGCGATGGAGAGACTCGAACTCCCGATCTTTTCCATGTAAAAGAATTGCTTTTGCCTCTAAGCTACATCGCTTTTTAGTGATTAGTGTTTAATGATTAGTGTTTAGTGTTTAATGAACGTCATTGCTTATAGCAATTCCTAGTGTTAAATGACGTAGAAACGATCCAAAAACCCCACGTAAATAATTAATCATTAAACATTAATCATTGAACATTAAATAAGAGCCAGCAATCGGATTCGAACCGATAATCTTCTGATTACAAGTCAGATGCAGTGAGTCGTTTTGCTATACTGGCTATTTTTATAATGATTAATTATTAGTGATTAATGTTTAATGACGCATTAACGTTGCACAAATAATTAATAATTTATCATTAACAATTAAACATTATTTATTGCGGCCAGGGTAGGAGTCGAACCTACAACCACGCGTTTAACAGACGCGCGCTCTGCCATTGAGCTACCAAGCCTTTTTCAGTGTTTAATGATTAGTGATTAATGTTTAATGACGCCAAAAACGTTCAAAAGCCCTACATAAATAATTAAACATTAAACATTGATCATTGAACATTAATATCGAACCCTACGTAAATAATTAATCACTAAACACTAAACATTAATCATTAAAATGAGCGAGTAAATGGAATCGAACCATTGTCCACTGATTGGAAATCAGCAACTCTACCATTGAGCTATACTCGCAAAATAAATTCTAGGAGGTTGAGACTACACCCTAGTTATTAGCACCTTTGTTGTATTACCTTGGGATTGCGGTCCCAAGTTCTCAACGTGTCCACTAACCAAGTTAGTTTGCTAATAACGCCGCCTTTGTTGGAGAGTGGCTGATCTCTCGTCGCATAATGCATTCTCGACTTCTTTCTTTCCCTCTGCCCTTGATCAAGGGCATTCAGCTACGCTTTTAACGATGCTTAAAGTGCAGAATTCCATCAAATCTCCCTTACCTTGCGAGTTTGGGCGACTCCTGATTGGTAAAACCTCAGGAATTAGGCGATTTGATTGCATTACACCGGCCAGGTCAATGCTTAATTTTGAAGTAGGAATCGAACCTACAACCTTTAGATTTGTAGTCTAAAGCTCTTCCAATTGAGCTATTCAAATCCACGAAGACGCGCCTGACCAGCTGCTCCATACCCTTTTGAGGCACAGAATACAACACGTCTCATACATTTCAGTTTACTAAACTTACTGTGCGGTACTTCAAGACTACCGGGTGGTTTGTAACGTCACCTTTCCCCTTTTGTACTGAATAGAAGCATTTGTATCAGTAAATACTCATACAGCTATTCTACACCTTATCCGATCAGAATTCGCCAGCTTAGCAAAATAAGGCTAGGGAGCTATCCTTATTGTTTCCCCACCGTTGGCCGAGAAACTATCCTTTTCCAAGGGACCTTATTAACTGACTTCATCCTCCGTACTCCGACGAATCGAAGACCAAGACTGGAAATCCGGGCAGGACGGTGCTTGCTTAAATGGACCTTCGAACTAATTCGATGGTAGGGTGCTGTGGCGGCAACCCTCTTGACCGCCTTACGACGATTTATCCTTTCTTCCGAAGAAGTAGCAACTCAAGCATTGCTATAATTTCTGAATCGTCCTTGTAAATCTGTTTTTCAAGATCACTTGGACCATTCTTAGTAATTTTATCATTACGATGTCAAAGAACATTACTCCAGCAACTATTGCTGGAAATCTTGGGTGAACCCGGGACTCGAACCCTGAACTCTGCAGTCACAGTGCAGTATTTTACCTTTATCCCCAAAACGCTTTTGTTTGAGAATTTAAACTAGGTCCATCATTTTTGAGTACGCGGTGAGATTCGAACTCACAAATAAAGGAGTTGCAGTCCTTCCTCTTAGCCATTTGAGTACACGTACATTATTGGGTGAATCCGGGACTCGAACCCTATACTCCGCAGTCACAGTGCGGTATTTTACCTGTTAAACTAGATTCACCATTCTATCAACTCATTTGCGGAAAGGGTGGGAGTCGAACCCACACGAGTCATAAGCTCCTAACTGTTTTCAAGACAGCGGCCACCGCCTGTTGGCTTGCCCTTCCGTTTCTTATCATCTTTTTGCTAAGCGGAGGACAAGGGGCTCGAACCCTCACCACGGTTTCCCGAGGACTACTTTAGCAGAGTAGCTCAGCGAACCAATATCTGACTATCCTCCGTTTTTTAATGATTAATGGTCAATGATTAATGTTTAATGACGACGTAAAGACGTTTAAGAACCTTACGTAAATAATTAACCATTGATCATTAATCATTAATTTCAAACCCTACGTAAAATAATTAAACACTAAACACTAATATTGAGCGAATAGCCGGGCTCGAACCGACATCTCCGACTTGGCAAGCCAGAGCTCTACCATTGAGCTATATTCGCTTTTCTATTTTCCATAAATCAAGAACCTACGTAAATAATTAAACATTGATCATTAAACATTAATCATTAATATAATTCCCTACGTAAATAATTAAACACTAAACACTAACCATTAAACACTAACAATAGTAGTCACTCAAGGGATCGAACCTTGACCTGAGGGTTCGTAACCGACTGTTCTTCCGTTTAAACTAAGCGACTATTTTATTGAGTTTGGTCAATTATTAATGTTTAATTTGGTGGCTCAACCCTTTGGTTATGCCTCATTTCAATACATTTCATTAAACATTAATCATTAACAATTAATCATTATTTTAGTAGGCATAAAAGGACTCGAACCTTTATCAAAGGGGAAGAAACCCAACGTTTTTCCGATTAAACTATATGCCTATTCTGAAACTATTGAAAACATACGCACTAACTTTTTAGTACAAATTAACTTGTCTAAGTGGTAGGAGTTGAACCTACATCTACTACGCTCCAAACGTAGTGCTTTGCACGTATTAAGCTACACCTAGTTTTTTAATGTTTAATGATTAATGTTTAATGGACGTCATTGCTTTTAGCAATTTCTAGTGTTAATCATTAACAATTAAACTGTTTGTGGAAACAATGGGAATCGAACCCAACTCACGTTGCTTGCAAAGCATCGTCGCCAGCCTTGGTACATGTGTCCCCAATTTGAGAGTGCCTGTACGCACTCTTTTTTTTCAAACTTGTATTTTCATCGAAGTAACGCCTACTTCTTATTGCCGTATAGCGGTGAAGATGGGATTCGAACCCACAACTTGAGGATAGACAATCCCCTGCTCTACCGTTGAACTACATCACCGAGTTATTGAACTTGTTGTATTAATTTAATTGAGAAATGTATTAAGTGTATTAATCATTCTATTAAGAATGAAAAAGAATTGAACCTTGTCTCAAACGAAACTACAAGTAACTTAAATACTTACTACTACTATTTTCTAGGAAGAACACGAGCAGCGAAAAATGAAGTGGAATGTGATTTGGATCATTTTGTAGCTGCTTTTCTAACAGCCAACAATCCTTTGATTGGTAACTATTAGAAGGTCCTGTTAAACGGACGTCCCGAATCATTCGGGCAACTAATGGCGGTGCCGACAGATATCTGTCCTCGGTCATCCTTCTTTATCGTAGGACAACTAAAATGCCATTTAATATGTCTAAAAGTGTTTTGCATGATTTTAATTAATCGGTTATGATATACAATACAAGATTGAAGGTTGATTAGTTCCCGAGCGGTGAAATTAATTTTATTTATTTTGGACTAAAAGATGTAATGATCTGATTAATAAAGAATTGTGTTGGAACTTTTTTTGAGAAAAAATTATCATTGTGTAGGTTCTGGTAGAAACTTAAGTTTGATTGATCAAATTTCTAGATTGTTTTTTTGCAGTAAATTAGGTACAGGTAAGATGTCGCACCTAAGGAGCTTTGGCTCTATTTTAATTGTTCCCGGCTACCAAGATGCGGCCCCCTACGGAGCCTGCCTTCCATTGCGCAGCTGGTAGGATAACAATCGAACTGAGGTTAATAACTTCATTAAACAATTAAAAATCTTTCGAAGGCCCCTCAAACAATCTATTTTTTAAGTGCTGCTTCCCACTGCTGCAAGTAAGAGTCCAGATTTGACTGCCCAAAGGCTTTCGCTTTCCGACCTGCGTCGAGTGCTTGGCTGTATTGCCCTGCTTTACTATGTGAAAGCGCTTTTATGTACCAGGCTTTTCCGTTATTAGGCATTTCCGTTACTGCTCTAAGCGCGTAGTCAGCGGCTTCGCCTCCCTTGTTGAGTTTGTAGGAAGCAATCGCGGCATTCACCAATGCATCACCGTGATTGGGAATGAAACTAATGACTTTTTTGAAGTTTTCCAGTGCTTTTTCCTGATTATTTAATTTATTAGAATAAACCACACCCTTTTGGAGGAATGCCTGAATGTGATCCGGCTCCTTCTCAAGTGTTTTGTCATAGTACTCCATTGCTTTTTCTGCATTTCCTATTCGATCATAACAGATGCCCAGGTTGTAATAGAGCTCATAATGTCCTGGATCTTTTTGCTCTCCTTGCAGTAAAACTGGTATTGCGGCTTGGTGTTTTCCTTGTTTCATCATACAAAAAGCCTTGTTGACCCATAGTTTGTAGTGATCAGGTGCGATCTTCAATCCATCTTCAGCAAACTGTTGGCACTTAGGAAATTCTCCGACCTCGCTAAAGAAATGACTGAGATTTACGTAGGCGAGCTTTTCGTCGGGGTACTTTTCTAGTACATCGTACCACAGTGTTGGAGAATCCTTCCAATCTGCTATTCGGTTCATACTCACCCAAGCGCAGAGTACCGCGGCAACAGCTAAGACACCCAGGACTGGTTTTTGGAATTTCGCAAAGCTGACACTGGTCTCCATCTTGTTGACATAATAGCCAATCACAAAGAATAATCCGATATAAGGCAGATAGGAATACCGCTCTGCCCACAAGGCTTCCCCAATCGTCATAAACTGTAATACAGGTGCAATCGTCATCAGGAAAAACGCCAGGCCGAAAAACAGCTCTTTGTATCCTTTTCGGAAGGCATAAAACGCAGTGCCTAGATACGCCAACATCCCTAGAATAGCAGGATAAAAGTAGCTCGGCATGGCTTCCCCCTTTGTCCATGGATAAGGATGGAGGGCGCAGAGTCCAGTAGGCACGATCAGCTTCCACAAGTAAATACAGAGTGACATGCTACCGGTAAACGGTCGTTCGGATAAGGCGATGTCTACTAATGCATCTGCTTGGGTAGACTTTTGTGCTTTGATGGCCAATAATCCAAATGCCAAGGAAAGTATAAAGAAAGGGACTTTTTCAATGGCAATATTCTTTAAGTCTTTTCTACCATAAAATTGATCCAGCAACAGTAATACTATTGGTAAAGTAACCGCTTGTGCCTTGGAGAGTAAGGAACAAACAAATAACACACCTGTATACATTAGGAATTTAGAATTCTCACGATTAGACTCTAAGTACTTGATATACTGTAGCATTGCAAACAAAAAGAACATGACATGCAACACATCCTTACGTTCTGACGCCCAAACAACAGACTCAACATGCATTGGGTGAATCGAGAAAAAAACTGCTGTGATGATTGCCGCTACCTGATAGCCTTTCAGCATTCTGGTGACAAGTAAATACACTAGTACCGTATTCACTGCATGGATAAGGATGTTCGTAAAGTGATATACCTTTGGTGATCTACCTGCAAACAAATGATCGATAGCTAGTGAGAATTCGGTTAATGGGTGATAATTACTGACTAGATAGGACTTAGGGAACGGGTTGAACATCTGAATGATGTTACTTATTGTAAAGGACTGTATTCTGGCGTTATTTAGGATGTAGGAAGGATCATCCCAGTTCACAAAATCATTAGAAAGAGAAGGCAGGAAAACAACGAAGGTGATCACTACCAAACCAGCCATTACGTAAAGTGGGTTATACTGAGTTCGTTTGGGCTTGATGGGTTTTCTGGCCTTTGTTTTTTTCTGTACCGTCTTTACTTTTTTCATGCTTCTTGTATTACTTTATGGCTGCTTCCCATTTCGGGATGTAACTGTTCAGTGAATTCGATCCTAGTTGTTTCGCTTTTCTACCGTCTGTGAGCGCTTTTCGATAGTCTTGCTTGCTATCGTAAGCCATTGCTCGGTAAAGATACCCTTTATGGTTGTTAGGCTCTAATTTGATGGCTCTGGAGGCGTATTCAATACATTGGTCCATGTTTTTGTCTTTAAAACAGGTCAGTGCCATATTGTTTAACCCAATAATATTGTTGGGCTCATACTCCAGTAATTTCTTAAAATCTCGGATCGCTGCTTTGTAATCTTTTCGGTAATTCGATAATACGGTGCCCCTTTTGAGGTAGGAATTGGCGTGTTCTGGCTCCAGTTGGATCGACTTGTCGAACATTTTGAGGGCATTCTCATTGTCTTTCAAGTCTGTATAAGCTAATCCTGTCATGAAGTAGAGGTCCTGTTTTTCTGGATCTAGGCTAATCCCTTTCCTTAGGGTTTGGATGGCTTCCTTGTTTTTACTGAGTTTGTGTTCGCAAAATCCTTTGTTTGAGTAGAGTTTTGCCTTGTCTGGTGCTAGTTTGATACCATCATTAGCAATTCTTATACATTCTTGGTATTCCTGATTGTCGCTTAGGTAAAGGCTAAGGTTGACGTAGGAACTGACGACTTTCGGATGTTTTTCAATGACTTGTGTCCAAAGTGTTTTAGAGTTTTTCCAATAAGAAATTCTATTCCATGTTAATAATAAACAACCAACCAAGGCTAATCCCATCAAACCCATTGCTGGTGTACGGAATTTGTGGGTTTTATTATTATAAATATCATCAAAATAATAACCGATGATCAAGAACAACCCGACATAAGGAAGATAAGTGTATCGTTCTGCCCACAAAGCAATTCCAACCGTAATGAATTGTAGCACAGGGAAAATCGTTGCAATGAAGAACGTCAGCCCCAGGCACCAAATCTTTTTATCATTTTTGAAGCAATAATAGATTGCATATAAATACCCAAGCAGACCAACCAATGAGGGGTAGAAGTATGCAGGGATATTTTTCCCGTAAGGGTAAGGATGAATAGCACACAATCCTGTCGGAATAACCAATTTAAACAAGTACGTTAGTAACGCCATACTTCCAGTAAATGGCCGGTGCCAGGTGGGGATATTAGCAGAGCTCACCGCATTCCCACTTGATTGCGCATAGATAGCAAGGATACCAAACAAGAGAGAAACCACAAAGAATGGAGCTTTCTCAGTAATTACTTTAGCATTGAACTTTCGACCACGATAATAATCAATCAATACCAATACTAGCGGTAATGTTACTGCTTGCGCCTTAGACAGGCAAGCACAAACAAACAAGAGCATTGTGAAGATCAGATGTTTGGTAGATTGGTTGGTTTCTATATACTTGAGGTATTGTAACAACGCTAATAGATAAAAGAATACATGCAGCACATCTTTACGTTCAGATGCCCAAGCAACGGACTCTACATGCATAGGATGAATCGCAAACAATAAAGCTGTAATCATTGCAGCCAGTTGATGTCCCTTGAGTAATCGTTGAACAAACAAAAATACAAAAACGGTATTGAAGGCATGCAGCAAAACATTGGTTAAATGATAGGGTTGAGCATTTTCTGTTCCAGATATCCAACTATTTACAGCCAGAGACAATTCTGTAAGTGGGTGATAGTTACTCACCAGGTATTTCTCAGGAAAGAGATTGAACATGGCAACAATATTACCAAAATCAAATTCTTTAATCCGAGCATTATTTTTAATGTAAAAAGGATCATCCCAATCTACAAAGTCATTGAAAATAGCTGGGAAAAAGGCGATTAGGGCAAGCACAAATACAATACCGACGGCATACATAGGCATTAGTTGAAAGCCGCTCTGTGACAAATATTTTGCCTTTGAAACCGGATTTTTCGATTTTTGCTTTTTCTTTTTGGCGTTGCCCTTTTTCATTTGAGTTCTAATTGTTGCCCAAATATAGTAATTTATAAAATGAAGTAAATAATTTGGTTAAAATGTATTTTAACATTGAGCCTTGAACGATTACCCTAAAGGTTATAACCCCGTTGGGGTAATTTCATGAATTGGTCATGCAGCGTACATACTATATTGTTGTCAAAGCATGCTGTTGCTATTAGTAATCAACACACAACAATGGGTTTATGGGAACGGGGCGGTGACCACGATATGGTCATGCAGCGTACATCTATTTTATTGTATAACCCCGTTGGTAATTTCATAAAAATGTAATAGTCAAGGCTCAGCCAGTTAAAATGAATTTTAGCCAATAATTTCCTTATACTTATGATGATTGGTCAAGAAACATTTTTCTAATGTTAAATACTTGATTAACTTTGCCCGAATTTTTTTCAATATGAAGGTAACAGATTGTATAAAAGCCGCAAATGGAAAAACTCAAATTTCGTTTGAGATTCTCCCACCACTCAAAGGTGGACACATTAGTAGTATATTCAACATGCTAGATCCGTTAATGGAGTTTAAACCTCCGTTTATTGACGTGACTTATCATCGAGAGGAATATATTTACAAGCAACGTCCTAGTGGGTACTACGAAAAAACCTCGATCAGAAAGCGACCTGGGACGGTGGGCATCTGTACTGCCATCATGAACAAATACGGGATTGATGCTGTACCTCACTTGATTTGCGGTGGGTTTACTACAGAAGAAACAGAAAATGCGTTAATTGATCTCAACTTTCTAGGAATTAATAACGTGCTTGCTTTAAGAGGCGATGCTAGGAAATTTGAAAACCGTTTTGTGCCTCAAACTGGTGGCCATGCCTATGCAATTGACCTCGTTCGGCAAATCGATGGCATGAATCAAGGGAAATACCTAGACCAGAATATTATAAACGGACAACCCACTGATTTTTGTGTTGGGGTGGCTGGATATCCTGAAAAACACTTCGAAGCGCCCAACCCGGAAGTAGATCTGAAGTTTCTCAAGGATAAAATTGACGCTGGTGCTGACTATATCGTGACTCAGATGTTTTGGGATAATGAAAAGTATTTGAAATATATTGCCAATTGCAGGGAAGTCGGGATTAATGTACCGATCATTCCAGGACTTAAGCCAATAACAAGATTGAAGCAATTACAGTCAATACCTAGAATCTTCCATGTAAATTTTCCAAACGATCTGGTCAAGGAGCTGTTGAAGTGCAAAACAGATGCGGATGCTAGGCAAGTTGGTATTGAGTGGACCATACAGCAATCATTAGAATTGAAGAAGGCTGGCGCACCAGTACTGCACTATTATACAATGGGAGATGTCTCTACGTTTGTTGAGATAGCGAAAAAAGTGTTTTAGCACTAAAGTCTTACATTTCTTATCTTTACAGCTACCAAATTTCTTTTTTACTACTCAAATTTGTTGATTTTTTTTCAAATCTATGTTATATTAGGGAAATAGCTTTGAAGAAAAGTGTTGTTTGAAAAGAATCAGTGTATTTTGTCAGTTCTGCTTGATGGCAAAGAAAGATAGTAAATTATCTTACACTGTTATAAGGTAACAGATTTTTTTTGGAGGTATAAAATTGAACCTTTACTAAACAAAAGTGACGATTGTACTGTTTAATTGAGTAAAGGTAGAAACAACACGAAAAAAATTAGGTTTTGGCAATTTACAGTATAAAAGATCTGGAACAACTGAGTGGTATCAAAGCGCATACACTGCGTATTTGGGAGCAGCGCTACAAGATCATTACACCAGGCAGGACTAAAACCAATATCAGATATTATACTGATGAACACTTAAAGTGCCTTCTAAACATTGCAATTCTCAACAAAAACGGCGTTAAAATTTCTAAGATCGCCAACATGTCCGAATCAGAGATTTCTGAAAAAGTATCTAGTGTTTCTGATGTTAATTTTGATATTAAAAACCAATTAGATGCGCTTACCATTTCAATGGTTGAATTAGATGAGTGTGTCTTCGATAAAATTATTTCTACCAATATCAATCAGATTGGCTTTGAACGCACGATGATCGAGATTATCAGTCCTTTCCTTGAAAAACTCGGAACACTTTGGTTTACAGGTTCTCTGACTCCGATTCATGAACAATTTATCAGTAATTTGATTCGTCAGAAAACGTTGGCTGAAATCGATAAACTTTGTAGTTATTCCTGTGCTTGCAGCCCAAAGTTTATTGTATTTTTACCAGAAGGTGAAAAACAGGAGTTAAGTCTGTTATTTTTTCATTACTTATTGAAGATCAGGAAGTATTCTGTAGTCTACCTCGGGACAGATATTTCTATCAAAGATCTCAAATTTGTAAGTCAGGTACACGAAAATCCTGCGTATGTATTCACAATTATAAACGCTGTTCCAGTTGCTGCACCACTAAATCATTATGTGAATGACCTTGCAGCAACCTTTCCTGATAGTAAGGTATTATTATCTGGTCATGCATTTGCCAAAAAACGCAAGGAATTTCCTTCCAATACAAGCATTTTGCAAAGTTTTTCTGAGACTATCGATTTCTTAAATCTAATTACTGTTTGATTTCAAGTTTTTCATCTTTTGTAACGCTCGAACAACTCAGCCTTTGTTGAGATATCACTAGCGGAGCAACATATAGCACACCTCCTACGTTTTTCAATGAGTTATCTATCTACTCGACGCTATGCAGTTTTCTTCCAATTGTCTTATGTCTCCAAACCTCATAGAGATAACAGTCTGCGTGGTGTTCGGAAGGATTATTAATAGATAATTCCTTTTGAATTTTCTTTGCTTTATAATAATCGGATATTAACCCAAATTTATTCACCTCCGCTGGTGAAAACGTTTCATCAAATCCGCCACAATTAGTCAAAGCACTTATATCTCCATTTTTTTCTATTAAATCATAACCCACAAACTCAAAATCTGTTTCTAATTGCGCTTTTTCTTCGGTCGGTTCTTTAATTACTGCCAAAAGATTAAAATAACTTAGTGCTTCAACTTTTTTGAGAACGTAATCCATTGAGTTAAAAAATTGTGTAACCATTTCTCTATCAGTTACGATATAATTCCAATCATATTTTGAGTCAAAATTTGGTTCAAACACAGGTCTATTAAGGATTCCATCGAGCGAAACCACTTCACGTAAATGTGTTAGTTTCGACCATTCGATATATTTTTTCCAATTGAATTCTTCTCCAGTTTTGGAATCAAACATTTCTAATGCTGTATAATAAATATCATTCGTCATTTAAAGCAATTATCCCTGCACTACAATATTCCTCTCCCCAGCCCACTTCCCAATATCCTCCTTCTTAATAGCCGCCGACATCAAATCAGGAAACACATCAGGAGTACAAGCGAAAACAGGAATCCCCAGTTCCGAAAAATGACCAGCAACACCCTTGTCGAAAGAAGGACTACCGTCATCATTCAACGCCAATAAACAGATAACCTGAACACCAGAAGCCACCAACTCCGCTGCACGCCTCAGCATTTCCTTCTGGTTACCTCCTTCATAGAGATCAGTAATCAGCACCAGTATCGTGTCCGCAGGCTTTGTGATCGCCTCCTGGCAATGCTTAAGCGCCAAATTGATATCAGTACCACCGCCTAGCTGAACACCAAATAACAAATCGACAGGATCTTGCAAATCTTCCGTCAAATCAGCGACTTGAGTATCAAACACCAACATCGTTGTCTTGACATTTGGGATGGAAGCCAGCACCGCACCGAAAATACCAGAATACACCACAGAAGTCCCCATTGACCCACTCTGATCCAAGCACAACACAATATCCTTCAAGGAGCGGCGCGACTTGCGACCATAGCCGATCCGTGTTTCCGGGACAATCGTTTTATAGTCTGGTTGATAGTGTTTGAGATTTTTTCTAATCGTCGCATTCCAATTGATTTCCCGATAGGTTGGCCTACGATTAATACCTGATTTGTCAATCGCGCCAGACACTGCAGAAACTACTTTTTGCTCAAGTTTGCCAATAAGTTCATCCACTACTTTTTGTACAACACGTCTTGCAGTATCTCTCGTTTTACTAGGAATGAGTTTGCCCAATTCCATCAGCGTTGCCACTAAATGCACATCCGCCACTGCTTGTTCCAGGATTTCGGGTTCAAACATCAGTTTGCGCTTGAGTGCTTTATGTTTCATAGCATCATTCTGCATGACTTTTACTACAGATTTTGGAAAAAACTTACGGATATCTCCTAGCCACCGAGCAACGCCCGGATTAGACTTGCCTTGGCCACCTGTCTGCTTTTTATCACCATATTCAAAGGTTTGTTTATGCTCAAACTCGTATAACGCAGAAAGTGCAGCATCCAATCCCTTCAAATCATCAGAAAGATCTTGGTCAGTCCCATCAGCTTCATCACCACCAAGCATCAAGCGCCACTTTTCCAGTATTTTTAAGTTTTCTTGTTCCATAATCACTAATAATTACCCATAAAAATCTTCCCTGCGTTCATTAACCATTAAAAACCATCTCTTTGCGTCATTAATTAATCATTAATCATTAATCCCCATCCATTTGCGTCATTAATTAATCATTAAAAACCACACACTTTGCGTCATTCATTAAACACTAAACACTAACCATTAATCACTATCATTAATCCCCAGCTGTTTAGTAATAAATGGTAAAATAGAAGCGCCCAGGGCCTCGTCAAACAAAATATCTTCTTGTTCAAGAACTGTTGGGTCTTCCGCTATTCCTTGTTTTACTTTTTCTCCGATTTGGCGGCGTTCACCAAACTGAAAGCGGGAAAACGCTCTACGTAACACTGGGAGTAAACCAATAAATACGCTACTCTCAACACTATCCACCCATTCGTAAATGAGGTTCCAAATGAGATTGTCGTAGATCAGGATCAAGCCACTACCACGCAAGAATCCTTCAATCCAGGCCGCCACTTCAACAGGCTCATTATTGGAAGACAAGTGATAAGAGAACAGACTTTCCGCCTCCCCAGGCTCCAATTGATTGTTGTCAAACAACAAGCGAACCGTACAGCCGATGATCACATTGTGGATGCCTGGAGTGCCCAGAATATCACGTAACGCCTTAAACCATTGCTCGTACAGCGACTCATCTTCTAATATCTTGATCGCAATGTCTACTTTACCGATCAGACTAAACAAATCATTGGAGTTCTCTTCGTCCAAGCCGTAGCAAGTGTTCGCAAGCGTGATACACACCTTACTGAACAAGCGATTGACGATTTGCCCGATTTGAGTCACATCCGTTCCTCTGACATTACCATACTTCACCACATCTACCAATCCGGGGATGGCACTCATCAAGTCTTTGGTGTCCGAAGAAACTGCTGACTCATTACTGATCTTAGTCAATAGGGTATCAATTGCAGGGAATAACTCAGCGGGGATACAAAACTGTACAAGATCTACCAGATCAGAAACCCGCTGCATGTCTTTCATCTTTACTGCCACTAGGTTCAGACTGGCTTCTTCAATCGTATTGCCATAAAACGCCTTGTCAATCAACGCAATTTCCATTTGCGGCGCCCATTTCAATTGCCACACTTCTTTAAACGTTCCTTTAGCTCTAGCGTGGAGTTTTTTCGCCCAATTGATTTCAAGTAATTCTAGCCGATGAAAGAAAATACTCTTTTTCAATCCTGGGGAAGTTCTTAAATCTAGTTTTTCTTCCTTCTTTACCGCATACATTTTCAAACGAAGGGACTTGACCAATTTCTGGAAGTCCATATGGAGCGGCACTTTCGGTAAACCTTCTGGAAGTTGTCCGATTTTCTCACCTACAATAACTTTTTCCTTGATCAATTGGAAATAAATGCCATCGCCCATACACATCACCGTGTGTACCGCTTCGTTGATTTCTTCTAATGTGATCTGGTATTTATTACGCAATGCCGCTAGAGCATGTGCGAGTCGGTAAGTCTCCAGGACGTGAGCGGTAGAGATGTCAACTCCTTCTTCCCGAAAAGCTTCCGCAATGGTTGACAACCAACTGATTTCTGGATCCTCATCTGTTTTCCAAAGGTGTTCGTACCAGCCAGGCGAATGGATACCCGCGCCATAGCCAGAATTAAACGACAAGCGCGAGTTCGTCCATGGAATCCAAGCGCAAGACACAGGAACTTTCGACTTTGGAATCTTTTTCAATAATTTTTGGTCGCCTTTCGCGAAAGCGTCTAAATCTTCCAGCATTGGGGCATGCCAAGCACCGCAGATCACCACGATGTTTTCATACAATTCATTGATTGTTGCTTGGATAATATTACGCATGAAGGCTTCTCGTGCAACGTTCTCCTTGTCGAGTGAAGACGCAATGCCTTCTTCTCGTAAGGCATGCATGCATAAGCGAACGGCTTCGAAATGGTCTTCGGCGGTGTAATCACTGTTCTTTTCAAATTGGTATTCCCACCAAGCTTCACCACTTTTAAATCCCGCAATATCTGCCAAGTAAGCAATAGGATCCCGTAGCGGCATATCCATTACTACTTCTTCAGCGATTTCCTTCAGTAATACAGCGTCCTCTGCTTCTTTTGCTGCCTTTGCTTTTTGTTGTGCTTTAAACTGAATACCTGACGGCAAATCAAGGGCACGCAACGGAATGTTATTGTCATTGGCGTACTTCGCAGCAACCCATTCTGGCGAGAACGCTACAAAGGGATAAAAGGTGGACTGAGATGGCTCCTTAGAGTTGTAGATCATAATGGCAACCGGAGGAACCAATTCCTCATGCCCTACAATTTTAAGGTGATCCGAGATTTCTGGCGGTCCTTCTATCAATACGATGTCGGGCTGCAATTCCTCCAACCGTAGCTTGACCATCTTCGCAGAACCAACACCATGATGCCTAATGCCTAATACGTGTACTGCCATTTGCTATAAACTAATTTCTCTACAAGCTCTGTAAATGTCTTTCCACTCTTTCCTTGGTTTCACTACGGTTTCGAGGTAATCTTCCCACACGACCTTGTCTTGAATCGGGTCTTTGACGATCGCTCCGATCAACCCAGAAGCAATGTCCTGAGAGGAGAGTTTCCCATCACCAAAGTGCGCAGCAAGTGCTAGTCCGTTATTGACCACAGAAATCGCTTCTGCGGAACTCATAGTGCTTGATGGCTGCTTGATTTTTGTTTTACCGTCTTCAGTAACCCCAGCCCGCAATTCTCTGAAGATGGTAACGATGCGTTGGATTTCTTGAAGGGTCGGTAATTCTGCTGGTAAGTCAAGATTCTTGACCATTTTAGTGACACGGGTTCTTACGATATTGATTTCCTCTTCTGCCGTCTTCGGGGTTGGGAGAATCACGGTGTTGAATCGTCGCTTCAAGGCGGAGGATAACTCATTGACACCTTTGTCCTTGTTGTTGGCTGTTGCAATGACATTAAAGCCACTTTGTGCTTGAATCTCAATACTTAATTCCGGAACGGGTAGTATTTTTTCAGACAATATCGTAATCAGGTTGTCCTGAACATCTGCAGAAATACGGGTCAATTCTTCTATACGGGCAATCTTTCCGTTTTTCATCGCGGTCATCAATGGGGTAGTGACCAAGGCGCTTTCACTAGGACCTTCTGCTAGTAATTTGGCATAGTTCCAACCATATCTGATCGCCTCATCGCTGGTTCCTGATGTTCCTTGGATCAACAGTTTAGAGTTGCCAGTGATGGCGGCAGTGATATGTTCTGAGACCCATGATTTTCCTGTTCCCGGAATACCGTAGAGCAGTAGTGCACGGTCTGTGGTGAGGGTAGCCACTGCAATTTCCATTAGGCGTCTGTCACCGATGTACTTAGGACTGATTTCTAGTCCATTTTTGAGGGTGGTTCCCATGAGATAATCCACAACAGCTTGTGGCGACAAGTCCCAGTTGGGTGGTCGGTGTCCTGCGTCCTGTTTTTTTAGTGCGTCCAGTTCTTCTTTAAATTCTACTTCGGCATGCTGTCTAAGCGTTCCCATTATCTATAATTTTTAAGTGTTGATTTTATTTTTGTGGCCTCAATAATCGGCGAATAAAAGTGGCGTTCCCACCAATTACTGCTTTTCAGGCTACTAGTTTCTGTCTCGTTCATTTTTTCTAGCATCTGAATGCTGTCTTCATTAAATCTCATTGCTGCGTATTGTCCAATCTGATAATCGTAAATTGAGCTTTGTGTGCGCAGTTTTTTTAGGATCGCCATTACCAATTTTTTGGAAAAATTTTGACTCCATTCTTGACCATATGGTAGGGCGCAAGAACGCAAAACGGTGCCATCATAAAACAGTTCATTGTAGATGACGTGTGTTTCCCATTGTTCTGGTGTCAATATCGCTAGTAGTTTTGGATCTTTTTCCAGATGTTTGAGATTCAACAAGGCGTTTGCAATTCTGATATCTTTGTTGTCAATGGCCAAACGTCTCAAACCAGGAACCAGGCAACTAAATTGTTCTCCTTTTACATTGTAAAGAAATGTTTCATTCCCTATAAAGTATTTGAGGCATTCTTGATCTGACAATCCCATTAGTTGGCTCCACGCATCGATTGGAATGACTTGGACAAAGCAGGAAAACCAATACAATGCATCCGTTTTGAATAACCCAATATCGATGTTCTTTTCTTCGAATCCGAAGACGCCTTTCATCAAGAGTGGATTCCAAAAATCATCTGCCTTTTCTGGCAATACTAGCTTAGGAGTATTGGCTGATAGCAGTTTTTTAAATAAGTTTTTACCTTCTGGTAATTGAAGGTATTGCTGTAGCTGATTAGTGGTATGTTTGTGTAAGTCAGAGTCTGGCAGCGCCAATAAAGTTTCAGCGATGATGCGTCTACAAGCGACTTGTTTTACTTTTTCCTTTGCGGAATATTTAAATTCTTTTCTATAAAGTGCTTCCAAAAACGAGATGTCTGTTTTGGTTGCAGTGGTCTGAATACCTCTTAGGAATTTTCCCTTTACCTGAATCGATTCTGTATCCCAGGTGTTTTGCAATAACTCCAAGGCGAATTTCGGATTTTCCTTACGTTGTTCCAAGAAAAAATCGAAGCGGTCATTGGTGGTTCCTTCTTCCCAAACATTCTCTACAATTGCTGCCTTTACCAAGTATTCTTTTTGATATTCTTCTGTTTGCTGAATCACCCAAGTTCCTTTTTTGCCAATGACTTGAACGACCTTGTTCTTATTTGCTTTTACCAGGCGTTTTCCCGCATTCATGAGCGGTATCACTTGTTGTACTGGAACCAACCAGTTGTTCTGAATCAAAGCTTCACACCACTCCGTCAATAATTGAGTGCTGACGGGGCCTTCTACAAGCGTTATGGCATTGAGCAAATCCGCTAATGCTGCGGGAGCGATAGCGTTGTCTTCCTTGATAGGTGTTCCTTGTATCTCTCCTTGATATAGTTGTGGTAATGTGCCTGCTTTTTTATAATACAAATCAATAGCAATGGCGGCTAACAATTTAGATTCATGACCATCTTCGGCAATCACATTGGCAATGGTTCCTGGTAGTTTCTCGCTATCAATCTTGCGTTTATTAGTGCCTAGTAACGCCACTTCTTTTATATGTTGATCAAACTTCACAGGCAGTGATATTTTTGGTCTTGAAAAATGCCTAATGGCAGAATGCCGTCATTGTATTCCACAAAGCTCAATCCTACTGGCTCGTGATTTGCTAACAATAGCATTGTCATGACCTTATCAAGAGATCTATGATAAAAAGACGATTGAATTTTCTGGTATTTTTGATGTTTATCGACTACAATCCATTCATTTCCGGCTTTCACAAACCGAACGTTTTTGATCAGGTAATACTGATTGTTTCGCCATGGATTATCTGAGAATCCTTTGATTTTTAGTTGGTGATGGTCGTCCCAGTGTTTGCAAAAGTATTGATCTGGAACGGTCTGATCTTCAATTGGTTTCTGAGCATTGACAAATGCCCGGAACGGTGGACTACCTGGATAGAAGTACAGTTCTGCCTCAAGCGTAGCACCGTCTACTAGCATTGGTGGTGGACCAGGAGAAAACCGCGTTTCGAAAGCTAAAAGGTAGGCACGTTTACCAGAATTGAGTCCTTGAATCCAAGTTCTATACACGGTCAGATCGTCCATTTCTTCGATTTGAGATCCCAGTACCAGCCAATTGTCTTTTACCTTTATAGCCTTGGGGTCTGCAAGGATATCGTTTTTCTTAAAATTCCAACCGACTAATGATTTGATGGTTTGCAGATAAGGTGTTTCAGTTTCCTTAGGATGATTTTCGTAACTCTTGATCAGTAAATATAGTTGTCCAATGATTTCCAGTGCCTCTTCTTGCCAGCCAAATTGATCACTGTAGTTAAGGTCATTGAAGGCACGAACTCTCCCTGCTAGTCCTGGTGCTTTGGCGTCTACCATTTTGGCAGCAACGTTTTCGAAGAACGCATAATCTTTAGAAGGGAGTTCTAGTAGTCCTAGTCTGACGAGGTCTTTGAGCCATTGATTGAGTTCCTTAACACCAGCATCGACTGCCTGAAGGCGGATGGCGGCTGTTTTCGCCTTTCCAGCTGCTCGTTTCTCAATGTCTTTTTCTGTCAGTACTTTCGGGGCTTCTTTTGCTGCTGCTTTGGCGTGTCTTTTATTGAGCCAGTCTGCTACATGAGCGGGTTCTTCTGCTTGCTTGAAACTTTTTTCCTCATTACATTTAAGCAGGAGGAGCGCGATACCGTGTTTACAAGGAAACTGCCTTGAGGGGCAAGAGCATTTGAAGGCCAAGTCCGATAGGTCTATCGACACATTGTAAGGATTTTTACCCGATCCTTTAATGGCACCCCAAATACCGCGTTCGCTTTTATGGAATTCGACCCATTTCGAAAGCGGAGACAACTTTTTACCTGCTTTGAATGCATTAGCATTGGGTGCTAGTTTCTCAATGTAGGCTTCTGTTAAATTCACGTATGTTTTGAAGTTTTAACTGGGAAAAATTGATGTTTTTTTGACCAACGCAAAGGTATTATTTTTTATCTCAATATTATATTCTAAATGAATAAGGAACAATTAACAATTAACAATGAATAAGATAATTTGAAATGATCCGTATAAAAAAAGCGTACTACATGTGAATGCAATACGCTCAATCTCCATTATTAAACCCAAAACCTTAATTCCCGTCAAGGCGCCCATTCCTTGTGCGACAGGAAGGTTTTAACACTATGAAAACACTTTATTCTATGTGTTTATGTTTAGTTTAACGGGGTATTTTTCTAAATGTTACAAAAACATCCATTTATTTTTAAAATTTGTTTTAAATACAGAGCTAAATATTTTGAATGTTCTTGTTGTTTGCTGATTTACAGTGTTTTAATTCGATAACTTAGGATGTGTTTTTTTCAAAGACAACCATTTCTGTGATTCGTGCTTTTACAAATATTGACAACACTACGTGCCTTTATAGACTTCTGTGATTCGTGCTTTTACAAGTAGGGACGACACTACGTGCCTTTATAGACTTATGTGATTCGTGCTTTTTACAAGTAGGGACGACACTACGTGCCTTTATGGACTTGTGCAATTCGTGCTTTTACAAGTAGGGACGACACTACGTGCCTTTATGGACTTGCGTGATTCGTGCTTTTTACAAGTAGGGACGACACTACGTGCCTTTATAGACTTATGTGATTCGTGCTTTTTACAAGTACGGACGACACTACGTGCCTTTATAGACTTATGTGATTTGTGCTTTTACAAGTAGGGACGACACTACGTGCCTTTATAGACTTATGTGATTCGTGCTTTTTACAAATAGACGACACTACGTGCCTTTATAGACTTATGTGATTCGTGCTTTTTACAAATAGACGACACTACGTGCCTTTATGGACTTGCGTGATTCGTGCTTTTTACAAGTAAGGACGACACTACGTGCCTTTATGGACTTGCGTGATTCGTGCTTTTACAAATAGTGACGACACTACGTGCCTTTATAGACTTATGTGATTCGCGCTTTTACAAGTAGTGACGACACTACGTGCCTTTATGGACTTGCGTGATTCGTGTTTTTACAAATAGGGACGACACTATGTGCCTTTATAGACTTATGTGATTCGTGCTTTTTACAAGTAGGGACGACACTACGTGCCTTTATAGACTTGCGTGATTCGTGCTTTTACAAGTAGGGACGACACTACGTGCCTTTATAGACTTATGTGATTCGTGCTTTTTACAAATAGGGACGACACTACGTGCCTTTATGGACTTGCTTGAATGGTGTGTGCTACAAATAGTGACGACACGCTGTGCATTTGTGGAAATGTGTGATTCGTGCTTGCTACAAATCTGTACTAATGGATGAGGTCTTGTAATTTCATCAAATTCTTTTGATTATCTTCCTGATAAATAGCATTCATGATATCGATTTTTTCTCTGTTTGTCAAATGCCAGGACATGGAAGCTCTAGCGTTTGTTTTACTAGGCCGATAGGTCATACGGATCAGATCTATTTTTCTGGGTTCCAAGATTTTTGATAGATAGTCGATGGTATGATCGTGCTGATAATCTTGTAATGTTACATTGAGTCCAGCTACATTTATTGGATTTAGAATACGATTGATGATTCCAGTTTTGTAGACATCGTCCATTTTGTCGACCTTTTCTGTTCCTCTGATTTGAATGATGATAACCCCACTGGTATTTTCCTTGATCCAATCGCTAAATACGTTTGCAAACCGAATAACTGATTCTGTACCAAAGTTATCCCTCCAACCAGCATCCATCACCTGAATGGGTGGTTCTGTGGGTAGGTAGACGTTGGGTAGTATGTATGGATAAGTACAGTTCATTCGCAAAGCAGACATGAGCGACATTTGATAAGGATCTTGATCTTTGAACAGCAGTCCAAAGTCGATGGCATCAATTTCAGTGAGTCCTTTGGTATGCTGTGAGATACCAGAATTCGCCATGTAAGAAACCCCTTGAGGTGAAATGATGAGTCGTCTTGCGTCGTTGATAATTACCGGGGTCGCAAACAGGAGCGGGATATCAGCGTTTTGTTCTGGGGTTTTATATTCCTGAAGGTCTCTTTCTACAAGGCCATTATTGTTTTCAATGAACTGTCTTTCAAAGATATAGCCACGGTCTTTCTTGTAGGTTCGACCGTTTTTCTGAAAAGTCATCCAAGGCAAAAATATGTCATTTGAGATACTAGTAAAAACAATTGGGTTGAGTAAGTCCTTTGCGAGATTATGGACATGGGTAACATCATATATGTTGGTGGTGTCTCCTAGGACCTGATTGTATTTGAGATCGCGCATACACGCCGCTCCCAGCATTCCTCCAGAGGCGCCAGAAATCAGTACGGTGTTTTTAAAGAGTTTTCCGTTGAGCAGTGAATCCGCAGTTTGCATCACGTGCATGGTCCAAACTGCTTGGCGTAAGCCACCGCCACTAGAGGTGATGAGTACCATTTTAGGTTTACGCATCAATCGGCCTGTTCCGAATTTTGAACGCCAGGTTTTGAGGATTTTTAATGTTGAATCGACATCCGTGCTGACTTGTTTAGGCGAGTGGATGCTATCTAGTTGTTGGTAGGTATATGGTGTGGTTTTGTTGTAGTCAAGTCCATAAGCAGTATTTTCATTCATGATACCCTGATTGCCGGTGACCAGATTTAGAAGGATTAGTACACCGACAAATACGAAGGTACGCCAAGCGCCAAACCAATAGGTGATAGCACCAGACAGACTAACAATCAAAGCGAAGAGGATCATGGAGCTGGCACCAGCAGGAATTCGAAAAAAGGGATGTTCCATCAATGATCCCATTAGGATGAGCACGACCACACTCACGACTTGTAACACAAGTGCATTATCGTGGTTTTGTCTAAAGACTTTCATCAGGATATCAGGAGAATAGTGGTCTACATTTCTAGTTGGTCGGACTTTTCCGTATTCTGTAATGAAATATTCAACGGGCCAGGCTTGTGTGTCGAGATGCTGCTCTTCTTTTTTCTGGATTTTTCTAGCAGCCAGACTAACCAGGTTTTGTGGAATTGCTTTTTTGGGTGTTTTTAAAACATTCTTAATATCAACATTGGTCACATTGAAGTATAACGCAGTAATAAGTAACAAGACCACGACACCCAGTAAAAACCCTGAACAATAGCCAATGATTGTTGCTAATGGGGCGAATTCATTGTACCATTGGAAATGAATCATCCAAACGAAGTAAGCCACTAGAAATATAAAGGGAATGATGCTATTATTGATACAAAATTTTGAAAAGGGCCGCCCTAGAGACGCTAAAAACGGAAATCTATAACTGTGAAGTATGTAGTTGGTAATATTCCAAGACATGATAAATCCACCAAAAGCAACACCAAGAATGAAAAAACTGTAAAAGCTGACTTCGTTGAGATATTCAGGATTGAGATACAAGTATTTAGTACCATATATTTTCCCTACAATACCTGTGACCATTGACCATAGCAGCAACCAAAAAAACAACATTAAATGGTTGTGTTTGAAATGCAGCACAAATAACTGTACTGGAAAAGAATAAAATATATTTTTCAGTATGACTTTCATTAACAATGTTACCCTCTATTCAAATCATTTACTTAAATTAGGTGCAGATTCCAAATCGGAATGCTTTTTGATTTTACTTAATTCCGTAAAGTGTTTTATGTCAAATCATATACCAAACTATCAATAATTAAGGTTATTATCATGGATTCAGCTAAATTCTTTTCTCTTCTTTTATTTATTGGACTTTATTGCAGCCTTCAAGCACAAGACGATCGTTTCAGTTATATCTCAGATAGAAAATTTTTCTCCCCTGCAGATTTGATAGGATATACCTTCCTGCCAAGTGAAAAAGAGTATACAGATGGTGACAAAGAAGAAATAAGTCCCGGAGGTGTCATCTTTGCAGTCACTAATCAAGGCCTAAGAATTACAGGTGGAGAATATGAAGGCATTTACAATGCTGTGTCTATAGACGCCTCAAAGTACGGCTACATTATGAAACTAATGGATGCCAGAAACCCTGCCGATCAAGGACATGTTAAGTTCATTCTGGACTCAAGGGCCAATGTAGATGCATTAGTTTTTAAAAAGAATAAAAACCGACCTGAAGTAATATTCTATCAAGAACAGCTGAATGACAGAGCCAAAAAAGCAGACGCAAAGTACTTTACAGATAGAGGAGAACTAAGAGTGGCAGAGGCGGATTCGATTTGGGGTTCAAAAATATACCCCTTCCTAAGAATTTCTCAACAGATACAAGATCGAATCGTACCAGAAGACAGTGTCTATATCGAATTTGTTAAGGAGCAAATCGTCAAAGCAGTCAAAGAAAAAGAGGTAGCAGTTGTTGAGGCTCCAAAAGAAGAAGAGATTGAAGAAAATACCTTGGAAGGTGATGAGGACTTCATTATGACTGATAACGACGATGACGAGCCAGAAGAAGTAGATGACGAAGAAGACGAGGATTGGATAGACGAGGATGACCCGCTTGCCGGAATGTTGAAAAAGCAAAAAGCAAAAACGAAAAAACCAGAAAAAGAGAAAAAACCTAAGAAAGAAAAAAAAGAGGGTAGTGATGATAGCGATGAAGAGGAATTCCTCGATGTTGATGATGTGGACGAAGATGAGCTGATCGACGAAACCGAATTGGCTAGAATTGAAGAAGAAGAAGCGGAGAAACAGTTACAAGCGGCTGAAAAACAAAACAAAAAACAGAAAAAAGTAAAAGCGCCCAAAGCCAAGTATAAATACTACATCGTGCTTAGATTTAACCGATGGGAAGGAAGTGGTGAGGAGGCCGTTAGAAAAGAAGAGCGCATTGTTTACCCTGTCAAGACCTGGAATAAAAAAACAAGTCCAGATGCTAAAGATGTCAACGTCAGACACCTAATGGAATATGCAACTAAACCTAATGGGATTCTAGTGTTTACTGATGAAAACAATAACGTATCAAAAATCATTATTGGTAGCGTGGAGTATCTCATGCGAGGATACTAACGTCTGTGTGGAGAACATTCCCTCCAATTTGTATATCCTTTACTAATTAGTTAGTAATTTGCAGGAAAATGTAAAGGATGGCTGATGTAAAACTCTTTTCCGGAACCAACACATTATATTTGGCAGAAAAAATTGCTGATCAATACGGATTGCCGTTGGGTAAAGTCAATATTCAACAATTCTCTGATGGTGAAATCCAGCCCAACTTCCTAGAATCTGTAAGAGGTGGGTTCGTATTCCTGATCCAGTCTACAGTAGCACCAAGCGATAACCTAATGGAGTTGCTACTCATGATTGATGCCGCTAAGCGGGCTTCCGCTGGATATATTACAGCCGTGATTCCTTATTTTGGTTATGCCAGACAAGACCGTAAAGATAAACCTCGCGTCGCGATTGGTGCAAAACTAGTCGCCAATATCCTACAAGCCGCTGGCGCCGATAGAGTGATGACTATGGACTTTCATGCGGATCAGCTGCAAGGCTTTTTCGATATACCAGTCGATCACCTTAAAGGACAAGCGATTTTTATCCCTTACCTCGAATCAATTGGATTGACTGATAACTTTATATTTGCTGCACCAGATGTCGGTGGCGTCAAACGTGCGCGCTCCTACGCTAAATACTTTAATACAGAATTAGTCATTTGTGATAAAGTCAGAAAAAAAGCCAACGTTGTCGACTCTATGACCGTAATTGGTGATGTCAAAGGTCGTGATGTAGTGCTAGTCGATGATTTGATTGATACTGGTGGTACGCTTTGCAAAGCCGCCAAAACCTTATTAGAAGAAGGGGCCAACAGTGTCCGAGCCATCTGTACCCACGCCGTATTGTCTGGCAACGCTTACGAGACTATAGAAAACTCTCTGCTCAAAGAATTAATTGTGACGGATACGATTCCACTCAAACAGAAAAGCAAAAAAATCAAGCAACTGCATATCGCTAAGTTGTTTGCTCGTGCCATTCGCTATACCCATGAGTATCGGTCTATCGCCTCATTGTTTGTAGATAAAAAAGGAAAAACGTCGCTAGAGAGGTAGATTGGGTGTTGGCTATTGGGTATTAGGGTTTGGCTGTTGGGTATCGGCTCGCGTTTTTAACCAACCAAAACCCAATCCCCAAGTTAATGATTTCTTGGAGGACGATCGTGATGTCCGCCACCAGGACCACCACCTCTCATTTTACCTAGTATGACTCTTTTGAATTCCCGTTCTACATGAGGTAGTTTAGCGAGTTTTGTTGCAGGAATCACCTTTCTTAACTTATTAAAGTAATCCTTGTGAATATCAAGATCCCGCTGTCTAAAATCGAAGTGTTTTTGGATGGCGAGTTCTGCTTCCTTCTCTGTCATCTCGTCTAGGTTTTCAGGGCGTAAGGCGCGCCTTTCTTTTCTTAGTGAACGGAGCGCTTTTTCCCTTTCATTGTAGATGGGCCAAAAGCGGACAGACTCTTCTTCTGTGAGGTCTAGTTTATCAGTGATGAAGGCGGTGCGCCATTCTCTAATTTTTTCGCGGTGCTCATCACTGTTATCTTTTCCTTTTTTACTACCAGGCTGTGCGAAACTTACTTGCACAAGACCTACCAACAGGAATAGTATAAATAAATTTTTCATTTTCATTTTTTTAAAGTAAATCATCTTCCTCTAAACCTTCCAACACCTCGTCTTCTATATATTGTTGCAAATCTGATTCATTCAAATCAAAAATATTGTTATAATCCAGTTCAACGGATTCGTCTTCAGCTAAGAGATCAATGGCAAACAGATCCAGGTTTTCCTGCACATATAGTCTAGCCTCTTCTGGTGAAACATTTGCGGCCAACAACGCTGGATCACTCGGGGCTTCAGTCGTTCCTGTAAAGATATATCCAATAACCAATAACGCGCCTATCAGTGTTGCGAATGCCAGCGCATATCGCGGTTGCAACAATCCAGATAACCAGTCTAGTATTGAAGGACGGGGTTTTGTTGGAGAGGCAACGGGTGCACTGGGCTGCACCTGTACCATAATCTGATCAGGGAGGACATCAAAGTAATTGAAAGGGACTTGGTATCCTTCCTCTTTCTTGTCCAGTTTAGACAGAAATGGTGCAATTTCCTTTAATTCTTTATTTATTTCGTTTTCTTTCATGGTCTACTGTTTACTTTGACCTAAAATCAAGCCAATGGTTTAATTGGCAGTTACTTTTTACTCATTTTCGGTTAACAATCCTTCAATTTTCTTTACTGCAATGTGGTAAGACGCTTTCAGCCCACCAACAGATGTTCCAAGAATCTCGGAGATATCTTTGTAAGGCAGCTCATCGTAATACCGCATATTGAAAACCAATTGCTGTTTTTCTGGGAGCGCTGCCACTGCAGTTTTTAGTTTCAAGACGGCTTCATTCCCATCAAAAAACGGATCAGCGCTAAGTGTATTGGCAATACTGTGTTCTGTATGATTGATATCCTCAGTACTGTTTTTTTTGTTTTTATTGATCAGTGTGATCGCTTCGTTGGTAGCTATCCGGTATAGCCAGGTATATAGTTTAGCGGTGCCTTTAAACTTCCCAATATTCTTATACACTCTGATGAATACATTTTGAAGCACATCATTAGCATCCTCATGATTGTTGACCAATCGTCTAATGTGCCAGTACAACCGCTCCTGATACCGAATTATCAGCAACTTGAAGCCCTCATTGACTGTAGCGCTACTACTTAGTAACTTTACAAGCTGCAAGTCTTCTTCAGTATGTATTGGTGTATTAACCATTTAGATTAGGACTATAATTTAAAGGAAAGGTTTAATTACTAGCAATGGTTGCTTCCTAATCAATAAACAATTAAGCCCACACTTTACACCCTTCCGTACAATTTGTGCAAATCTCGATCTGGTCTCGACCCTTAAGCAAATCCGCCCTAAATTTTTGATATTTGTCGCCCCACCACAGTTCCTTGAAGGGCATTTCTCTCAAATCGCCAAGTCGGAAATCAGCATCCTTGTCAAAACAGCAAGGCACCACCATTCCATCCCAAGTAATCACGCACGAGTGCCACAACTTCCAACAATGGTTGAGCAATTCGTTTTTCACAATCCACTTGCCAGGCTCCACTTCCTTATACCGCGCGTATTGCTCAATCGTAGGAATCAGATCATTCCCTTTCTCATAATCATACACCTGCGCCGTCTTCAGCTTCACCTCATCCACACCAATCTCTTCTGCTAACCGATAGATATCAGGAATCTGATGTTCGTTAGGCTTCACCACCAAAAACTGAAAAATGATATGTGGTGTCGCTGACTTGAGTTCTTTCTTCCATTTTACAACGTTTCGCGCTCCTTGAAGCACATTTTTCAACTTCCCCGCCTTCCTGTAATTCTCATAAACCTCTTGCGTCGTCCCATCTACAGAAATTATCATTCGGTCCAGACCAGACTCAATCGTCTTCCGCGCATTCTCATCATTCAAAAAATGCCCATTCGTACTGGTAATCGTATAAATTCCCTTATCATTGGCATACTTCACCATGTCCAAAAACTTCGGATTGATATACGGTTCTCCTTGAAAATAAAAGATGAGATACATCAAATTCTTATGCAATTCATCAATCGTTTTCTTGAAAAAATCCTCCTTCAAATTACCGGTTTCCCTAGTAAAAGAACGCAACCCACTCGGACATTCCGGACATCTCAAGTTACAAGCAGTCGTTGGCTCAATAGATACCGTAAACGGCAGCCCCCATTGCACTGGTTTCCCCGTCCACTTCGTCACATAAAACGAACTCACCACCTTAATCGCATTAATAATACGCTGCGGCCGAAGCTTCTTAATAAAATTGAGGGTGTCTGTTAGATAAATCGACATAATGATGCAAAGGTAAGGAATCCAACAGTTGAATCCACAAAAAAAATTGTATTACCGTATTTTTAAGGGCGTATCCCTTTGTTGGATTGGGTGAATTTCATTCCCCAATCCAACAAAGGGTCGGGCTTTCCGGCACTCTCACCGCGCTCCACACAAGGCAATACTTGTGGTGTTCATACAACACCTCCTATCCCTTACGCTCAGCAGCGCTCTAGCTTTTTTAAGATGGGTTAGGTGTTTGTTACGGGTTGGACTATTAGTTAGCATTGGTAGGACCTTCAGCGCTACTGTATTGGGTTGGAAGACATGTCTTAGACGTGCATCAACCCATAGGGAACGGGGCGGTGACCACATCGTGGTCAAAGTATGTTAGCAAAAGCAATAAGTATGAAAATCGACCCTGTTATGGGTCGCAGTATGTTCTTCTAGGGATGTTGCCTCTAAGATTTTTTAAGTAGAGTGAAATCCTAGGAATGACCACAGAGTGGTCAAAGTATGTTAGTGTATCCAACCAAGCTATTCTCCCATAAATCGCACATCTAAAAATCCAAGGATTTACAGATGTGCGATTTAAGGGCTTTAGTAAGAAAGGTGCAATGCTAACATATTTTTGACCTCTCTGAGGTCAATCCCTCTTAAAAATTATTAAACCAGAAATTAGTGATTGTTAAACTTGACCCCTAGGGTTGCACCCTAGCAGCAACTTAGGTTTACAATGACGATCAATTAAACATTAATAATTTGACTCCTTGCATTACAAGTACCTTACAGCCCCTTCCCCAACCACATCACTCAACACATCACCATCCTGACACAACGGTTGCAGTACCTCCTTTACAAAAGTACTCACCTCCCCCGCCACAGTATCTGGATACAATAAATGCAAATTAGGACCCGCGTCCAACGTAAAATACAACGGATTTCCACTCTCTTTACGATATTGCTGTACCAAGCGAATCGCCTTCAAACTATTCGCCGTCATCAGCAAATAGGCAGGATTGCTGGTCATCATCAAAGCATGTAAGGTCAACGCTTCTTGTTCGGCGATGGTGCCAAATTGTTCTAGATCACCAGTTTTCATGGCCTGCAGCAACGCCCCAAACCGATCATTCGCTTGCTGATATCGGGCAGCGGAGTACACATTGTCTTCCATCAATCCGTGCCCTGCCGTACTGGACACACTTTTTTCTTCCTTGTTAATCAATAGGATATCGTCATGAAAAGTCTTGAAGATCGGGTGGATGTGCTGTTCACAAGCTACCGCAAACAGGTCCGAGGAATCAGCCAAGTGTGCCGAGTGCCCCCAAGCCGCTGCTACTGGATACACGGAGCGACAAGCACTCCCAGATCCCAATCGCGATACATAGGACGCTTTGCTAAGAAAGGCCGCTTGTTCTTGCAGCGTTCCAAACAACTCTTGCTCTATCGAACACAAGCAAAGCGACAACGCACTCATAGCGGATGCACTAGAAGCAATCCCTGCGGAATGCGGAAAGGAGTTACTAGAGTGAATCACCATTTTCAGTTGTCCCAAAAACGGAAAGATATCCAGGATGGAACTAAAAAACCGTTCAACCTTACTAGCAAATGCGGGGTTCTGTTGTCCTTCAAAGTAAAACTCGAGATCGATAGGCTGGTCTGTCGCCTGTTTTTCGCTGTAACTGATTTCTGTTTTTGTGTGCGCGGCATTCAACGTAAGACTGATAGACGGATTTCTGGGCAGCTGTCTCCCGTGTTTCCCCCAATACTTCACAATAGCGATATTGGACGGACTCTGCCACGCAATCTCTTTAGATTCGACTGCTCCCGCAATCATTAACTCCGGATTCTTATAATTAATTTGCATTTCGATAGGACGTTTTGACAAAATTACAAATATCAATTAGAGTTCAAGCTGTGAATCGTCTTTTTTTTCTGAATTAGATTGGATTGAGTTACTTTTTTAGGTGTATTAGAGCTAGTTGGTCAATAGTTAACTTCATCACAACATCTTAAGATTAAAGGTTTTTACTTTTAGGAATATTAATCACTCTTTAATCCTAATTCAGACAGTTTTCTTATCTTTATCCTTGCAGATAAAACACTTTATCCCAAAAAAAACAAAAATGAAACCCCTATTACTTTTTATTCTAATTTTATTTAGTGTAAGCGTCTCTATTGCTCAAATACAAATTGGTTTTGATATTGATGGGGAGGCGGCGGATGATTATTCAGGTGGTAATGTTTCCGTCTCAACAGATGGAAGTAGAGTTGCGATTGGAGCTCCTTTCAATACTGGAAATGGTCCCAAATCAGGTCATACGAGAATTTATGAAGACGTAAATGGAATATGGGTTCAAATTGGTCAGGATATTGATGCGGAGGCAGCGGATGATAATTTTGGTGCTAGCGTTTCTATCTCTGCGTTTCTATCAATCCCCCTTCTCAAAATAAACTAGGAGATGCTGGGCAAACGATAGGAGGTGTGGATCGCCGCCCGTTTGTTTGAACGAAGAGCGCTTCAGATAACGTAGTGATGAGGTAACAGGTGCAAGATATTGTCTTGCACATGATTACCGAGACATGACCCCAAAATATTTCTTTCATTCTTTATTTAATTTGGGTTCTAATCTGTAATTTTGCGATTCAGTAAAATTGAATGCCTTTCAACTACACTGTAAGATGAGAAGAGCCCGCTATGACTAGTTGGTTTGTGTAGGGAATGGCTGATGAATATAAAAAAAATGCCGTCTGTAAGAACAGAATCGTTAAAAAATGCGTTATATAAATATCCTCCCTGTGCTAACTCCTTGATTACGGTAAAGTTTTTGATAGATACCAATACTACGTGTTGAGATTTATTCAATTGTCATACAAGAGAGATAAACGAAAGAATTGATGAAAAACCGATTGATATTACTATTCCTGCTTTTTTCCACTATTGCCATCGCGCAACCTGTGAATAATGATTGTATTGATGCGATTTTTATTCCCAATGTAAATAATTGGTGTTCGGCTAATGCACAATACACAAATGTAGGTGCTACGGTTTCCTTACCTGCTCCACCGAGCTGTTTTATAGGAAATAACAATGACGTATGGTTTAATTTTACTGCAGTTGCGTCTAACTTAAATGTAAGTATTGTAGGGAATGCAGCCAATTTTCCGGGAGGAACGCTCAACAACCCTGAAGTAGCAATCTTTTCAGGTACGTGTGGTAGTTTAACCGAAATTGCTTGCCGTTCTGATGCACTAGGCACTGACGTAGTGGATCAATTTGCCACAGGCCTTAATATCGGTGATACCTACTACATTTTGGTTGATGGGCGTATCAACAACACTGGTGATTTTAAGTTATGTATCAACAGTTTTAATCCTGTACCCGAGCCCTCTTCAGATTGCTCGACGGGTGTAGTGCTCTGCGATAAATCATCCTTTAGTGTTGCCAATATTTCTGGAAATGGATTTGATCCTAATGAAATTGACGGCTCGCCTTGTAGTTCCTCTGCTTGTGGGTATGGAGAATTCAACTCTGTGTGGTATAAATGGACCTGTGATCAGCCTGGGACACTTACCTTTACCGTAACACCACTGAATCCAGCTGATGATATCGACTTCTGGGTTTATGAAATCCCCAGTCTAAATAACTGCGGTAACAAGACTTCGTTACGCTGTATGACTTCAGGAGAAAACGTGGGATCTCCGCTACCTGATTGGGTAGCCTGTACAGGCGCTACTGGTTTAAGAGCAGGAGATGGAGATGATCATGAAAATTGTGGATGTGCAGCAGGTGACAACAACTTTCTTGCGCCTATTCAAATGGTCTCAGGTAGAAGCTATGCCCTTGTTATCGAAAACTTTTCTGGTGTAGGAAGTACTGCCAATAACGGCATCTCCATCTCCTTTGGAGGCACAGGAACATTCCTTGGACCTGAAGCCGAATTTACAACCAATCCACCACTCATTCAGGGATTTCCAGATACAGTTTGTTGGAATGACATTGTCTTTACCGATCAATCTACGCAAGGCGTGAGCCCTCTTGTAGGCTGGGAATGGGACTTCGGAGCTGATGCTTCTCCTGGCTCTGCTAACACCCAAGGCCCGCACACGGTAAGCTATTCGACTCCAGGTATCAAAACCATCATCCTAACAATTGAAAGTCAAAGCGGTTGTTTGACGACGGAAGTCACTACGATCTATGTAGATCCATGCTGTGGGGACGGAGGAAGTGGCGCTTGGGCACTTGGTGCAACAGGCGTTACCGCAGACGTGACTTGTCCCTTTGCCAGTGACGGATCGATTACCACTACAATCAGTGGATCGCACCCACCAATTGATATTGTTTGGAATAATGGGGAAGTGACGCCGAATATTGGAGGTCTTGGACCTGGCACCTATAGCTATACGTTGACAGATGCTTATGATTGTGAAGCGTTTGGCGATTTTCTGATCATTAGTCCAGGAGAACCTATTATTGACATTGTGGTTACGAAACCTACTTGTAATGGTGGTACGGATGGCGCTGTAGTTGCCAACGTTACAGGGCCAGAACCGCCTTATCTCTTCAATTGGGATGGAACTGGGTTTGGAACAAGCAATACGATAACGAATTTACCAATCAGTGTGCATACGCTAGTTATACAAGACAATACAGGCTGCGAGTTCAATTTTACGATTGATGTGAATGAATTAGTATTAGAGCTTGATCCAAGTGTACAAGTGCTTGTTGATCCCTCTTGTTTCGGAAGTTCAGATGGTTCGATTACGATTGCACTGTCGAATGGATTGGCGCCATACGAATACAATTTTAATAATGGTGCTGGGTGGGTAACTTCAAACACCTTACTTAACCTTCCAGAAGGAACGTATAGTGTACAGGCACGAGATGCTAATGGTTGCCTAGGTGATTTCTCGCCCATCATTTTAGACGATCCTGATCCGTTAGGCATTACCACAACAAGCATGGATGTGAGTTGCTTCGGAGATACTGATGGTGTGATAACGACTGTTGTGACTGGAGGAACGCCTGCCTATAATTATAACTGGTCTAATGGTGCCAGCACTTCAGATGTGTCTAATCTACCTCCTGGCAATTATGAAGTTACGGTCACTGATGCCAATGGTTGCGTGATCACAGCTGCTGATTTCATTGATGAGCCCGATCCTGTGACGATTACTGGAGTTGATGCGATTGACAATGTTTGTTTTGGTGGTTCTGGTGGTGGCTTGACTGTTTTTGCTATTGGAGGTAATTCTCCTTATGAATACAGTATCGACGGTATTAATTATCAAATTGATTCTGTTTTTACTGGATTGCCAGCAGGCACTTATACGGTGATTGTAAGAGACATATTTGGTTGCGAATTCACTGAAACGGCTACGATTACTGAACCGTATCAAATCCTAGTAGATGCGCGCTGGGACACGATTATCGATTTAGGAAATTCTGTTGGGATCCAAGCGATCATTAATTCTACTGACGCGCATACTTATTCCTGGACGCCTTCGTCAACACTGTCTTGTGACGACTGTTTTGAGCCGGAAGCGATGCCTGTTATCACAACTACTTATACAGTAACTGTAGAGACATTTCTGGGTTGTATTGCAACAGACACTGTTACGGTGATTGTCAACCCTGTGCGCCCAGTTTATATTCCGAATGCCTTCACGCCGAATCTCGATGGTATCAACGATGCGTTTGTTGTGTATGGTGGCCCTGCGGTAGGCAATGTCCGTCAGATGGATGTTTACGATCGTTGGGGCGAGCAAGTGTTCAGCGCTTCTAATATACCACCTAACGAAGATCAATTTGGTTGGGATGGTACGTTCCGCGGATCGACTATGAATCCTGGTGTTTTTGTTTACTTGGTGGAGGTCGAATTTCTGGATGGTGTTGTAGAGCAGTATTCTGGGAGTATTACGCTGATACAGTAGGGAATCATGAAAAAATGCAGCATACCAAATCTAAGGCTTAACTATGGCCGTCTGTAGTATGCAGCATCTGTTGGATTTTCACACCAACACCTAAAACCTGGATAGCACACTTGCTTGGTCATAACCGCCACTGAGGCAATTAGACGATAGTCATCCTAACTGCTTTCTATACTAGTACTGATCTTTGAAAAGTCCTTAATTGCCAAATCTTTTTTATGAATACAATAGGTTGTAAATCAATAACCCCATGAAAAGTAACCTTTTCTGGGAAATTGTAGGATTCAAATCCAGAGCTATCATAAGGACAAATAATCTGCGTATTGTATTGCCCTCCTTCAACTGCTAAATCGTTATAAGTCACCATTCTGAAATAGTCGATATGGCGCAAATTGTCATAATAGGCATCACTCAACAATCCATTGTGCATCTCATCTGTAATCTCCAATGCTGGGGGGAGTAAACTGATTCGTAGCTTTCCTTTTCTAACAAGGATCTCTGTATTCAAGGAGCCTTTCGTAAATACGGTTCCTTTTGTTTGATGGCTCGCAAGCCAACGTTTATGTTGTTTATCAGAAAGAATTCTTTCATTATAATTATTAGTGATCGTCTTTTTAAAATAACCAAGTTTTGGTGCTCAGTCCTTCTAGGATAATGGTGTTTTGGGGCAATACCTCATTCCTTGCTTTCCCGCCTCGGCTCGGCACTCATTCGGCACCGGGTCGTCCAGCACTCTTCCTGTTTTTAAATTATTGTTTTATTCAATCCAATAACCTAAAAACAGGATTCAAACAACACTTCCCACCCCTTTGCCACACCAATTTATTTAACAACAGTTGATAGTCGGCACAAAACTAAGAAAAGTAGATTTACTTGTGAATCATTGAGATATCGCATAACTAAATCAGATTTATTATATTGGCCGAGGGAAGAAGAATTAAGAAAAATAGATAAACACGACAGCGCCTGCCTACCACGGTCAAGGAAGCGCAAGAAACTAGAAATATGAAAACAAAGGAGACTAAAAAAACTAAATGTTCAATTTGTGGGCAAGTACATTTAGAATGGCCAGCCCTCTACTTTAAATCGCCAGCTAATTATAATTTTCTTTCTGAGGCGGAACAATCGGAAATGGCTACATTGGATTTGGACTTTTGTGAAATACATTATGAGGACCAAATTGATCGCTTTATACGAGTAACATTGACTCAGAAAGTAAATGATGCTTGTGAAGATCTGGATTATGGACTTTGGGTTTCCTTAAGTGAAAAGAGTTATTCTGATTATAAAGAGAATTTTAACAATTCAAACCATGAAACGAAATACTTCGGTTGGTTGTGTAGCAATATTCCTGAATATGAGGATACACGCTCTATACCATGTGATGTGAAGACCAAAACTGGCAATAATAGACCAGAGATTTTCCCACATAAGGATTTCGATCATCCATTTGTAAAAGATTACTATGAAGGGATTTCAGAGAAGGAAGTAAAATATAGAATCAAGGAAATGATTAAAAACGCTGGGTAATCACTTGGAAGCTCCTAGGAAATCCAACGCCCTAAAAAAATGAGTCAACAGTCACCTATTCGGCTATTTGTTTCCAGTTGACCGTACCCGCCCACCCACCCCAAAACTCATATCCCATACTTTTATTAAATTTGCAGTCACACACAACGAAGCAATGCCAAAGAACAACAAGCATCTACTGCCTACTGCCATTTTATTCTGTTTCCTCCTTGCACTAGCAGGTTACCTCTACATGAACGACAATGACGTCTTCTGGCCTGGGTTTATGGCCATGATTGTGTTTTATGTCATTATCTTTTTCTTGGGATCGTATGCTGCCAACCTCAAGAAAACAGAAACGTCGACAGATGTTATGCTCGCAGGTAGAGGCATCCCGCTCGGTCTCGCAATTTTCACAATGAGTGCGACATGGGTAGGTGGTGGTTACATCAACGGTACCGCAGAGTTTACCGCGTCTGCAGGACTAGCGTGGGTACAAGCCCCCTGGGGATATGCGCTTAGCCTGATCATTGGTGGACTGTTTTTTGCCAAAAAAATGCGGCGGCATCGATTTAAGACCATGCTTGATCCACTTAGCCAACGCTATGGCAATAAAATGGCAGCTGTCTTATTCCTGCCAGCATTAACAGGTGAGATCTTTTGGACTGCAGCGATCCTTACAGCATTGGGCACAACGTTTGGAACCGTGATCGGTCTCGACTTCAATGCTTCGATTATCCTGTCTGCAGCGATTGCGGTTGCTTATACCTCTTTAGGCGGTTTGTGGGCGGTAGCGATGACCGATATCGTACAGCTCCTCCTATTGTTTTTAGGACTGTTCTTAGTAATCCCGTTTGCTTTGGACAGTGTCGGAGGTTGGGATATCGCCTGGGCGGAATACACCAAACAGAAAGGCACGCTTTCCTCCTTTTTCCCACCGCTTGATGGCTGGCGACACAAGGAATGGGGCAATTACTTTTGGAATTGGTGGGATTACGCATTGCTATTGATGTTTGGTGGAATCCCTTGGCAAGTCTATTTCCAGCGCGTCCTTGCATCTAAAGATGAGCAAACCGCTCAAAACTTATCGCTGATGGCAGGTGTTGTCTGTATTTTAGCTGCCATTCCTGCCATCATAATTGGTGTGGTCGGTGCTACGGTTGATTGGAGTGCATTTGGTGTGTCAGCGCCTGAAAACGCTTCACTTACCTTACCTTATGTGGTGCGTTACCTTACGAATCCTTGGGTCGCAACGATTGCGTTAGGCGCCATTGCGGCAGCAGTTATGTCTTCCGTCGACTCCTCAATTCTTTCTGCGTCCTCGATGGCGAGTTGGAACATCTATAAGCCACTAGTCAACAAAGAAGTTACTAATGAGGGACTCGCTAAAGTCATTAAGAAATGTATCTGGATTATCGGGATTGCGGCGACGCTGTTGGCGCTCCAAGTCCAAAGTGTATACGCTTTATGGTTTTTATGTAGTGATTTTGTCTATTGTCTGTTGTTCCCGCAACTCGTCACGGCGTTATTCGACAAGAAGGCGAATGTCTATGGTTCTGTTGCCGGTTTTGCGGTGGCATTTATCTTACGTTTCGGTGGTGGTGATGCGACGTTAGGCATTCCTACTATTATTCCTTATCCGATGATTGAAGACGGTGTTGTGTTATTCCCATTCCGCACCTTGGCAATGGTGAGCGGGCTTCTGACAATTTTGGTTGTAAGTCGGTTGACTCAGAATGCTAGTCCTCCGAAGGTATTGCGGATCATGGAGGAAGAGTAAGCAGGATCTATCCTTCTACAAAGTTTTCACAACAAAAAAGTCTAGGTGATGAGGCCCAGACTTCCAAAATCAAATTTCTCAACTGTATCAATTAAAAATCAAAATTTCTAGTGCGTCATAAGTGGTTGATTCTTATGTAATTCCATCGTCAGTACCTTTGTATACGTATAGACTTCAATTTTGAAGGTGTTGAATTGTTCTTCCGAAAAATCCCACTCATATATATTGCCATTTAACTCAAATTTATCCCATAATTGCTCTGAGAAAACCACTTTATTCTTACCATTTCTAATCACAATCTCCTTCGCATAACCATTGATCTCTTCAAAGTCAATAAAAACTACCTTTTCTACTGGATCCCAAAAGAAACAATTGTCTGTCGCAACACTAGCACTTGCAGGCTCGGTATCATTGGCAAAAGCGGTGAAGAATACTAGAAGAGAAAAGGCGAGGGTTGCGATGACTGACTTCATATTTAATGTTGTTAAGGTAGTTAGCGTTTTGATTATAATAAGCAAGTTGCAGGAATTTTGCTTGTCACACAAATACCGTTTTTGGTAATGCATTGATTTACAACAGACTTGTGACTGGTAATATGTTCGGTTTTATTCCTACCTTCTTGATATTCAAAATCATGCAATCATAACCAGTGAACTGCAAATACGTTTTTTTTTCGTGACTAGAAATTAAGCAGCCAACATAACATAATGTGATGATTTTTATTGAGTTAACATGTTGGTTTTGTAACTCGTTTTGCATTAAAAAAAATGTTTATATCGCAATGTTTTTTTTCACTTAAGTCTCTATTTTAAGCATTAATTGCAATCACAACAGGATATCATTTCAGAAATTTGTCACATGACTAGGTTTTGATAAGAAGAATTCTGACAATTTTGTTTGCAATTAACATCAATTTTATCTCGAAACACTACTTTTTTCATGAAATAACATTCGTTTAAGTTTATGATAATGAATATGTTATCTAATGACTTGAAAGCTTTAACACTTTAACCCGTGTGGAAAATTTGAAATTTTGTCTCTATATAAGTAGAGGATCACAGTTTTTTGCGTGCTGCTCTTTAGAACAAATTGTAAATCAAAAACAGG
>ENA-ORXR01000324-ORXR01000324.1-marine-metagenome-genome-assembly--contig:-NODE-324-length-70060-cov-7.278368_pt1 | contig 70060 bp, 77 predicted proteins | sample MGYA00237866_ERZ511479 | MGnify/ENA metagenome assembly ERZ511479 | reverse complement strand
ACGTTTTGCTCATATGGACTCCTTATAACACATAGTGTTAGTTTTTCAGTGTGTCCACTTTTTAGAGCCAGTCCATTATAAGTATCCCGACATTAAACCTAAGGTGTATTTAAACGATTATATTTCATCCTACCTTGAGAAGGACATTGTTTTGGCTGCAGGGATTCAAAAGGTTATACCTTTTAGAAAGTTTTTAAAGCTTTTGGCTGGGCGGGTAGGACATGTGCTAGATGTTTCCTATTTTGCAAAAATTTTGGGGTTATCTTCTACGGCCATTAATGGGTGGCTTTCTATTTTAGAAAAGATGCATTTGATTGTTCTTGTACAACCTTTTTCAAGTAATCTTAGCAAGCGTTTGGTTAAATCACCAAAAATATATTTTATCGATACAGGTTTGGCATGCCGTTTACAAGGTTGGAGTGATTCAGTTCCTATCTTATCTTCTCCTGCCCAAGGTTTTTTGTTTGAGAATGTAGTGTTTGGAGAAATATTCAAATTCATTTTAAACTACCGTTTGGATTGGGATATTTTTCATTGGCGTTCGAAAGATAAACGAGAGATTGATTTTTTAGTTCAAACAGCTCCAGATCAATTTATTTTTATTGAAGCTAAAGTCAGTCGTCAACGCTTAAAAGACATTCACGCTTTCCCTGAAGTTAAAAAAATTTTTAAAGAAAAAATTCCAAAAAGAATTCAATGCGTTCAAGAAGGCGAGAGTATTTTAGGAGATGTCATCCCTGTAAGATACCTCCATGATTTTCTAAAGCGCTTTAACGAAAAACAGATATGATAGAATTTAAATATAGGGGCAAGCCTTAAGGCTGGACCAAAGCGAGCTTACTCTGATGGGTTTTGGGGAGGGGACCAGGTTTGGGGAGATTTTTGCCATTGCAAAATGCTGTGGATTTGGGGCGCATCGAGCATATGTCTTTCCTTGGCGCAGGCCAACATGTCGTCAAAGGCAAGCAGTGGCTTTGCTTTGACCTCTGACTCTTTGAAAGCTTGGTGGGTTTGATCAAAGGCATAGGAAAAAATGGCATGTATGCCTGTCACAAAAACATCCTCGTCTCTTAGAGCTCCCAATGCTTTAAGGCTTGATTGCCCAGTGCTGATAAGATCTTCAATCAAAACAGTTTCGCCTAAGAGCGCTTTACCCTCGATTAGTTTTTTTTGGCCATGGGCTTTGGCCTGACTTCGCACATAGACAAGTGGCAGATCCAATTGATGGGCAACCATCGCTGCCCAAGGAATGCCTGCTGTAGCAACACCAGCAATTTGCTGTGTTGAGGAAGTGATACTCTCACAGAATGCTTCTACAATAAGTTTGCGTGACAAAACATGGGAAAAAAGAAGTCTATTGTCACAGTATACAGGCGCGCTGATTCCAGACGAAAACACAAATGGGGGAGAAAGAGAAAATGTTACTGCCCCGGCATCTAATATACAGCTTGCGATATCTCCGTTAGGGTTCATTGGTTTTACCTTACTTCAAAATCGTTTCCTCAGAAATAAAAATCAGATATACCAAGGCAAGTACCTTATGTGCACAACACAATGGATTTTAGGAGCATAGCATGAGTAAAACTTTCTCACTTTACAAACAAGCCACCAATCAGTGGCAAAAAGCCGCCGATTTCTTTGAGCTCGATCGCGATGTGCGTACCATTTTGTCAGAACCCAAGAATGAAGTTTCAATTAACTTTCCGGTTCGCATGGATAACCACGAGCTTAGGCTTTTTAGAGGCCATCGCATTCAGCACAATAATATCCTAGGCCCCTTTAAGGGAGGCATACGTTTCCACCCCATGGTCAACCATGATGAAGTCAAGGCGCTGGCTGTCTGGATGACTTTTAAGTGCGCACTTGTGGGCGTACCCTTTGGTGGTGCCAAGGGTGGGGTCACTGTAGATCCTGGTGAGCTATCTGCTGGTGAATTGATGAGGCTGACACGCCGCTTCACACATGCATTGGGCGGCAACATCGGCCCAGAGTACGACATCCCTGCCCCTGATGCGGGCACCAATGCCAAGACCATGGCCATCATGATGGACACATTTATGAATGCCCAAAGTGCGACCAATCGAAATGCTCAAAGGCATGTTGTCACAGGCAAGACGCTTACCGTAGGTGGATCCCTTGGTCGGGATAAAGCCACTGGTCAGGGCGTGGTCTATGTATTAAAAGCTTGGGCCAAAGAGCATAACTTTGATTTAAAAGGTGCCAAGTTTGCCGTTCAAGGGTACGGCAACGTGGGTTTTCATGCAGCCCATATTCTTGAAAAAGAAGGCGCGATATTGGTTGCTGTACAAGACCATACAGGCAGCATCTCTAACCTTAAGGGCATTGACGCTCAGGCGCTCAAGACATTCAATCTCTCAGGTAACCCCATCACAAGCTTTGAAAAAGTTGAGGTGATCTCCAATCAAGATTTTTTTAAACTCCCCATAGACATACTTATTCCAGCAGCACTTGAGGGACAAATTCACAAAGACAATGCGCATGACATTCAAGCCAAAGTGATTGCTGAAGGTGCAAACGGTCCCACTACCTCGGAAGGTGAAGACATACTAAATCAAAAAGGCGTTGTGATCCTGCCTGACCTGCTTGCCAATGCTGGAGGTGTTACGGTTAGTTATTTTGAATGGGCCCAAAACAAGACAAGCTCTCAATGGAGCCTGGAAGCGGTAGACAAACGCTTGCTAGAAATGATGAATCAGGCTTATGCGCATACATCTGAAGTTGCAAAAGATATGAAAACTGATTTGAGAACAGCAAGTTATATTGCCGCGCTCAAACGTATTTCTTACGCCTACCAAGAAAGAGGGATTTTTCCTTAGGCCTTGTAATTGGAGACCAAAGTACGAATACCCAGCTTTTCAAAATCAACTTCAATCTTTCCTTTTTTAAGATTGGCAATGACTTTGCCCTTTCCAAAAAAGGGATGCTCAATGATCTCACCAATGTGAAATTTTTGATCCATTGAATATTCTCTTGTATCAACTGTTTGCATATCATATCCTCCGTCGCGGCCTTATTACATATCACATTTTATGACGCAACTCAACCCTGCTGCCCTACCTTATATGTATGGCAGGCCTTATGCGCACCATATAAATATTCATATCAACGAGTTGCTTGCATTGTGTATGAAAAAAGTCAGGATCTCAACTACCTCACACACGATTGAAAAGCCGAAAGGGACGAGGTCATTGACTGAGACTTGTTAAAGTAGACACTTAAGTTGTGCACGACCTTAAGTCCAATAAATCAGTTTTTCAAGGCAGGGTTTATACCCTCTGGCCAAGCAGTGAGTTTGTATAAGCATCAGAAATGATGACCGGTTGTAAGGTCCCAATCAAGGATGCGTCTCCCTCGAAGTTAACTGTTCGGTGGGATTCAGTTTTTCCACATACCCATCCATCGCTTTGCTTTTTGGCGCGCCCATCAACCAAGATCTTAACTTCTTTGTTTAGATACTCTTGGCTATGTTGATCATGAATTTTTTGTTGCAGGGCTTGTAACCTCATCAAACGTTCAAGGGCTACCTCTCTTGAGAGAAATTGATCTTCCCACTTGGCAGCTTTGGTATGTGGGCGGGGAGAAAAAATAAAAGAATAACTCTGATCAAACTGAAACTCTTCAACCGCATCCAACGTCATTTGGAAATCTTCCTCAGTTTCTCCTGGAAAACCAACAATGATGTCCGTTCTTAAGGAAAGATCTGGGATGACTTTGCGCATATAATCATGCAAGGTCCGATAGCGATCAATATGATATTCACGCTCCATCAAGTCAAGGATACGATCTGACCCACTTTGAATCGGCAAGTGAATATCATTACAGATTTCTTTTTTGCCAGCGATTGTATCAATCATGTCCTGATCAAAAACTGCAGGATGACTGGTTACAAACCGAACCCGCTCGATACCATTGATGTCTGCAACTTTTTCCAAAAGCCTTGCAAATGGGATTTCATTGCTTCGATCAGTGCCGTAAGCATTGACGTTCTGCCCAAGCAAATTGATTTCTTTGACACCTCGGTCTGCCAAAATCTGAACCTCTTCTAGAATAGCTTCTGCAGGTCGGCTCACCTCTCGGCCACGCGTGAAAGGAACCAAGCAGTAGGTGCAAAAATGATTGCAACCATTTTGAATCGTCACATTTTCCCGAACCGCGTAGGGCGTATCTGTTTTATCAAATGGCAAAAAGTTATAATTTTTCCATGAACTCAAATCAATATTCAAAGTTGCCTTATGACTGTCTTGCGCATTAAAAATCAATTCAGGTAATTTTGTCCATTGATGGGTTCCAAATACAACATCTACATACGGAAATCGTTTTTGAATCTCTTGACCCTTGATTTGCGCCATGCAACCGCCTACGGCAATGACCATAGAGGGATTAGCTTTCTTTGCTTTGGCCAAACTTCCAATGGTTGACATGGCCTTTTGATCAGCTTTTTCTCTGATAGAACACGTGTTAAATAAAACAATATCTGAGCTTGATGGATCATCATGCCATGTGTATCCGTACTGATCATGAAACAGACGGTAGGTCCTATCAGACTCATAGTCATTCATTTGGCAGCCGTAGGTTTGAATATTAATTGTTTTCATATCTGTTCTGACCTGTTTGGAATTTTTGCGTGTTTTGAATCATCCAACACAGCTTGGAGGGCATTGCTGTCGTGGGTTGTAAAGACATGAGCATCCGATTGAACTTTACGCAAATGTCCCGATACAACTTTTGAATCCCCCACCTCAATAAATTGTGCTTCTGGGTATCGTGCTATCAAAAACTTGAGGCTTTGGGTCCATAAAACTGGGTGATCAATTTGATCTACCAGTTTTTTTTTGATGCTTAAGCTTTGGTCAACTAAATCTGCGTCCACGTTTGCAACGTACGGTATCTGTGGGTTTTGAAAAGGTATATCTTTGAGAAAAGCATCCATTTTTACACTGGCTGGCTTTAACATGGATGAATGAAATGGCGCACTCACCGGAAGGGACACGCATCTCTTGGCCCCCTCTTCTTTAAGCTTTTTGCTGGCTCTGTCTACTCCTTCTACACTGCCGCTGATGACCAACTGCCCAGGACAATTATAGTTGGCACATTCGACAAGAAAGCCTGTATCGGTGATCTCATGACACACTTTTTCAATAATATCATCTGCCAAGCCTAGCACCGCGCACATCGCACCCTCTCCCATGGGCACTGCTTCCTGCATGAACTTTCCTCTGTTGTGTACAGCCTTAAGTGCGTCTTCAAACGACATGGATCCACTAAGCACCAAGCAGGTATACTCTCCCAAGCTATGCCCGGCCATACACTCTGGAACAATGCCATGACTTTCTAAATAACGACCTATGGCAACATTGACTGTCAAAATTGCAGGTTGCGCGTATTGTGTTTGGGTGAGCTGCTCGATAGGACCTTCCTTCATCAATTCAATGATGGGAAAATCTAAAACTGAACTTGCTTGTTGAAAGGTTTTTTGGCAGACCTCCAGGGACATTAAGTATGATCCCATACCTACTTTTTGAGATCCTTGTCCCGGAAATAAAAAAACATATGCCATGATGCTTACTTATTGCCGAGCAATTTTAAAAACTTAATGGTCAGTTCTTCATCCCAAGGACGAATGCCGATTTCCTTGTGAATGATGCGGCCGGATGGATCAATGATGAATGTTTCAGGAACTTTATATGTTCCCCAAAGGCTTGAGACTTTTTTATCAAAATCTTGAAGGATAGGAAAACTGACTTTGACATTTTTATTGCGCGCAAAAAAACGATCCAGGGCTTTTTGGTTTTTATCGATACTTACCGATACCAGCTCAAGACCTGGTATTTTTTTTTGAAAAAGATTGTTTAGCGAAGGAAGCTCTTCAATACAAGGCTCACACCAGGTCGCCCAAAAATTAACGACAACAACCTTACCTTTGTAGTCTGAAAGCTTGAATGACTTTCCATCTGTAGAAACAAGTTCAAATTCAGGGGCACACTGCCCATCCTGAGTTCCGGTCTTGCCAGTGCACCCAACAGCCCACGACGTTGCCCCCAAACAGCACGTTAAAAAAACAAGAATGGACCAACGCATATTTTACCCCACTAAATCTACGAGGCCTTCTTGGCCTTTTGGGTTAAAGCTTTTTTTTGTACTGTTACTTTTTTTGGAGCAGTACTTTTTGCTGATTTTGCTTTTTTGGCTGCTGGCGCCTTTTCTGAAGCAGCACCTTTGGTTGGTTTAGCCTTTTTTGGTGCAAGAGCTTTCTTGTCTTTTGACTTTGGTTTTTGTTCCGCCTTGGTTACAAACTCAATCATTGCAAGGTCAGCTCCATCTCCTTGACGCACTTTATACTTAAAGATCCTGGTATAACCCCCTGGTCTATCTTGAAAACGAGGAGCTATGTCAGAAAAGAGTTTTTGAAGCGCTTCTTTTTTATAGAGCTGTCCTGCTGCCAAACGACGGCTATGCAAATCACCTTTTTTTGCAAGAGTTATTAAAGGCTCTACATATCTACGCAACTCTTTGGCCTTGGCCAAAGTTGTTGTGATTCTTTCAGATTCAATCAGATTTGTTACTAAACCTCTAAACAAGGCTTTTCGTTGGTTTGATCTGCGACCAAGGGTTCTTCCAGCAATACGGTGTCTCATCGTCGTCTCCTAACAGGCTTAGCTTTACGCATTCATGGATGGGGCTACAGTATGATCTCGAATTTTTTCGATCTCTGAAGCTACCTCTGGATCCAGTTTCATGCCTAATGCAAATCCCATTTCAGTTAAAATCTCTTTAATTTCGTTCAGTGACTTCCGTCCAAAGTTTTTTGTACGAAGCATTTCACCCTCAGAGCGCTGCACCAATTCTCCAATATAACGGATGTCAGCATTCTCCAAACAGTTGGTTGATCGCACAGAGAGTTCCAGCTCATCTACCTTTTTTAACAAGTTTTCATTTACACTCGGAAGGTTTAAGTCAATCGGTGCTTCAAATGATGCTGGTACTATTTTTTCTTCATCAAAATTAATAAAAATCTGAAGCTGTTCTTTTAGGATTTTGGCAGCATAAGCAACAGAATCTTGGGGCTTAACTGAACCATTGGTCCAGACCTCAAGTATAAGCTTGTCATAATCTGTGCGTTGTCCCACTCGGGCCTGGCTAACAGTAAAGTTTACTTTCTCGATGGGTGTAAAAATACTATCAATAAAAATAGTATCCATAGGGTAGCCTTCTTCTTTGTTTTCTTCAGCTCGGTTATATCCTTTGCCCATTTGAACAGTCATCTGAGCATCAAATTTGCCTTTTTCGTTGAGCGTGCAAATATGCTGCTCTGGATTGAGGACCGTAATTTTTTCGTTGGTTTGGATATCTGCACCTGTGATAGGACCGGGTTTACTGGCTTTGATGTGAACTTTTTCTACTCCAGTAGATTCAGACAAGAAAATAACCTCTTTAAGGTTCAAAAGAATATCACCAACGTCTTCAGACACGCCTTTAAGAGTTGAGAACTCATGCTTTACACCTTCAATTTTTACAGCTGTTATGGAAGCGCCCTGTAAAGAAGATAATAAAATCCGTCGAAGAGAACTTCCCATGGTAGTGCCAAAGCCGCGCTCTAGGGGAGCAACTTCAAACTTTCCATAAGTGTCTGTAATTGATTTTTGATCAACCTCAATACCTTTGGGGTAAATTAAATCTGTCCAATTTTTATACATGTTGTTCTCCTTTTTTTAAAAATTAAAAGCTTAGCCTCTTGGTCGTTTAGGCGGTCTGCATCCGTTGTGAGGAATGGGAGTTACATCTTTGATTGTGATCACACGAATCCCAGAACTTTGAATGGCGCGTATGGCAGCCTCTCGGCCGGACCCAGGCCCCTTGACTTTGACATCAACTGACTTTACGCCACAATCTCTGGCCTTGGACGCAGCATCCGCAGCTGCAATCTGAGCTGCAAAAGGGGTTGATTTCTTAGAGCCCTTAAATCCTTGTGCGCCTGCTGAAGACCAAGAAATAACATTCCCATTGGGCTCAGCAAATGTAACAAGGGTATTGTTAAACGTTGCACGGATATTGGCCACACCATGTGGGATATTCTTTTTTTCTTTTTTCTTTTTTGTCTGTTTTTTTGCTTTTGCCATAATGTTTTTTCCTTCAAGCGATTAGATATCAACTGGTTGAGAACCCTTTGTTTATTTACCTGGCTTCTTAGCACCACGAATTGGGCCTTTAGATTTACCTTTTCTGGTTCTTGCATTCGTCCGTGTTCTTTGACCTCTTGCTGGCAGAGATTTACGATGTCTCATGCCACGATAGTTCCCAAGGTCCATCAAACGCTTGATATTGCCATTGACCTCACGTCTTAAGTCACCCTCAACTTTAAAATTCTGATCAACCACCTCACGAAGGCGAATGACTTCGGATTCCGTAAGCTCATCTGTTTTTTTGAATTTATCCACATTGGAAATTTCACAAACCTTCACAGCAGACGTTCGTCCGATGCCATGAATATAAGTGAGCGCAAACTCCAAACGTTTGTTGCGCGGTAAATCTATTCCTGAAACTCTTGCCATCTTCGTGACTCCTTATTTTTGTCTTTGCTTATGACGAGGGTTCTCACATATGACGCGAACCACCCCACTGCGTTTGATCAATTTACATTTGTCACATATTTTTTTGACAGAAACTCTTACTTTCATTTCGACCTTTCAGCACATCGTTTAAGTTAAAACCTAATGATGCTTATTAAAACCTACACCGCCAACACGGTATCCAGTTGTCACACATCTCGCATCGCTTATCACAATGGAGCTGGGACCCACGTCTTCACACGCTTTAACGCGCGCTCTACACATGATTGTTACAACACACTCAGAATCACAGGCCCTGATGCGGTGATCGCGACCGTGTGCTCAAAATGCGCTGACAACATACCGTCTTTTGTAACTACTGTCCAGCCATCATTTAATGTTTTTACCTCATGGGTTCCCTGGTTAATCATGGGCTCAATAGCAAGCACCATTCCCTCTTGAAGTTTAGCGCCTTTGCCATAATCACCGTAATTTGGAACCTGAGGATCTTCATGCAATGAACGGCCAATGCCATGACCTACATAGTCCCTTACAACACCATACCCATAAGCAGCAACGTGCTCTGAAACAGCAGCGCCTATATCAAATACATGTCCACCAACTTGAGCCCGCTCTATTCCTTTGAACAATGCCGCCTTGGTGACGTCTAATAGCTGTTGGGCGTGGTCTGAGACCTTGCCTACCGGAACTGTGACCGCTGAGTCACCATAGAACCCTTTGTAAATTGTGCCCATATCTATGCCAATGATGTCTCCATCTTTTAGAATACGCTTTTTTGAAGGAATGCCATGCACCACCTCCTCGTTGATGGCTATGCACAGTGTTGCCGGAAAATCATATAAGCCCTTAAACCCAGGTATTGCACCTAAGCTACGGATGGTCTGCTCTGCAAGCTGATCAAGCTCAAATGTAGAAACTCCCGGCTTTACCAATGGGATAATGACTTCTCTTACTTTGGCAATAATACGGTTGGCCTCCCGCATTAACTTGATTTCCTCTTTGGTTTTAAGATGGATCATGGTTCTTATTCTTAAGCAGGTCTTTCATAACAGTAAAAACATCATTGATACTGAGATTACCATCTACTGCGTGCAATAGTTTTTTGTCTTGATAGTATTGGATTAATGGCTTTGTCTGAGCATCAAAGACATCCAATCGATTTAAAATAGTTTCCATGTGATCATCATCTCTACCACGACCCAACAACCTTTGCGTCAATGCGTCTCGGTTCACTTCTAGATTAAAAACAATATCAATGTTTTGTTGCCTTTTAACAAGCAATTGCTCGAGCGCATGGGCTTGGTCAATAGTACGAGGGAAGCCATCTAATAAGAAGCCCGTTGACGTAGGCAAATGATCCTGAATCATTTGAATCACGATTGTGTCTGGAACAAGTTCACCGCGATCCATATAAGCTTTGGCCTGAATACCCAGTGTTGTTTTTTCTGTGACCTCAAAGCGAAACAAATCGCCCGTAGAAATATGCTTCAAATCAAAGCTCTTAGCCAAGGCATTGGCTTGCGTTCCCTTACCGGCACCTGGCGGGCCCAGTATAATGAGGTTCAAAGGTTAGCCCTTTCGTGCTTTTAGTTTTCGAGATGATTTTGCGCTCAAAAACCCATCATAATGATGATTCATTAAATGCGCTTCGATTTGCGCCATAGTATCTAAAGCCACACTCACGATGATAAGCAAGGACGTGCCGCCAAAGTAAAAAGATACCCCTGCCTTGGTCTGCAAAATAACAGGAAGGGTACAAACGACTGCCAAGTAAACACTACCTACCAGAGTTAGTCTTTCTAATACACGTTCAATGTAGTCAGCTGTATTCTTTCCTGGTCGAATACCAGGAACGTACCCACCAAATTTTTTCATATTATCAGCCACATCATCAGGGCTAAACTGAATTGCAGTATAAAAATAACAAAAGAAAACTATCAATACCACTTGGATGGTATTGAAAATCCACCCCCCATATGAAGCTGCCCCACTAATTTTCTGAATCCAATCGAAGTCAAAAAACTGCGCTAAAGTCGCTGGCAAAAACAAGAGCGAACTGGCAAAAATAGGTGGAATGACACCTGCCATGTTCACCTTAAGCGGCAAATAGGTGCTTTGCCCCTGCATCATTTTTCGCCCGACTACCCGCTTGGCATATTGCACAGGAACACGTCGCTGACCTTGTTCAAAAAACACAATAAAGTAGGTGACTACAAACATGAAGATAATCAGAACCAACAAAAATAGAGCGCTCATTTGATTGGCTCGGACCAATTCGATCGTTGAGTTAATGGCTCCTGGAAGTCCTGCCACAATACCCGCAAAAATGATCAATGAAATACCATTTCCAATTCCTCGCTCAGTAATTTGCTCACCCAACCACATCAAGAAAGCTGTTCCAGCAGTCAGTGTGAAAACAGTTTTAATCTTAAACGCAAGGCCTGGCTCAATAACCAAACCTTGGCTCTGGAGTAGTGATGCAACACCAAAGCCCTGAAAAATGGCTAAGACAATTGTTAAGTACCGAGAATATTGCTGGATACGCTTTTGTCCCTGCTGACCCTCCTTTTTAATTTTTTCTAATGCTGGGAAAGTTACCGCAAGCAACTGAAAAATAATTGAAGCAGAAATGTACGGCATGATACCCAGAGAAAAAACAGAGAACCTCTCTAAAGCTCCTCCAGTAAACATGTTAAAGACGCCAAAAATTGTTCCACCTTGGTTGCTAAAAAATTCTTGGAGTTTAATCGGGTCTACACCTGGGGTAGGGATTTGAACTCCTATTCGGTATATAGCCAACATGCCTAATGCAAAAAGTATTCGATTCCTTAACTCAGGAATACGCGCCATATTTCCAATTTGTGCCACTATAGGGGTATCCTTTCGAACGTATTAAATTACCATAGAAACAAGTTACTAATTCGTCTCTTTTTGATCTATTTTGAGGACAGTGCCGCCTGCCTTCTCAATTGCAAGGGCTGCAGATTTGCTGACACGTTCCATATTGACGGTTAATTTTTTTTCCAAAACCCCGTTGTTAAGAATTTTAACCCTGCCTTTGAATTTTTGAGGAACCAGTTTTTTTTCCTTAAGCACTTCAATACTTACGGTTTCACCTTCGTTAAAAATTGTATTAAGCCTGGCAAGAGAAATGGTTCTAACAGGCTGTCTAAGCGCATTGGTAAAGCCAAACTTGGGTAATCTTCGAATCAAAGGCATTTGACCGCCCTCAAAACCAACCTTACCACCAGTTCCGGATCTTGCATTTTGACCTTTGTGGCCTTTTCCGGCGGTTTTACCCCATCCAGATGATTCGCCTCTGCCAACTCGTTTTTTCTTTTTTCTAGATCCCACTGGGGGTCGTAAATTTGATAAATCCATCATGCTACGTGCCTCTATTTCTTATATAACTAAACGTATTAAACTGACATGTTGAAACGATCAGCCAAGACTGCTTGGTTTTGACCTCGCCCAAATTACTGGACTTGCAACAACACATTGGGATTTATGCGATTTAACTGTTGCTGTCAACTCAAAGCGCATGCCCTAAAAAAGGTCACACTTCTTTTTTAGTTTTTGCAGTTGTTACAGAAAAAAAAGTCTTTTTTTCTTTTTTAACCAACTGATTTCCCTTTTGGATATCAACAAGGTGAATTACTTTTTTAAGCATGCCACGCACACTCGCAGTATCATCCAACACTCTGGTCTTTCCAATCCGCGTCACACCCAAGCCTTTTAAATTTTTTCGCTGATTGGGGTTGGTTGCGATGGCGCTGCGCTTCATTGAAACTGTAATTTTATTTTTGGCCATGATCCTACACTTCCTCTACTTTTTCTTTAGCCTCTGATGCTTTTGGAGTTTGTACTTTTGCTACTTTTTTTTCTTTTGCGACAATTTCTGGATTCTTTTCTACGCCTTCAACTTTAACAGGTGCCTTTTTTTCAAGACTTGGATTCTTTTCTACACTGTCAGCCTTAACCGCCACTTTATTCTCAGGCGTTTTGGGTGCTGTTTTTTGTTCTGGTTTTTTTCTCGCGTTTCGTGAGTCATTTTTAGCTGGTTTTCTTTTTCCACCTCTTCTTGGTGAAAGTTCAATACCATCATTTGTAGCAGTATCTTCTACGACATTTTCAAACGTGTCTGTTTCGATAGAGCCCCCACGTGCAATAAATATTTCTTGAGCATCTCTAAGCTGTTCTAAAGCACGCATTGTTGCTTTAACAACATTATGCGGATTAGATGTTCCTAAAGATTTACTCAAAAGATTTTGAACACCAGCAGCTTCTACAACTGCTCGTACTGGTCCGCCCGCAATAACACCTGTTCCGTCAGAAGCAGGTTTTAATAAAACCATGCCGGCGCCATAAGATGCTTTTACAGTTTGCGTAATGGTTCCTTTTTGTAAAGGTATACGTATCAACGCTCTTTTGGCCTGCGCAGCGCCTTTTCTGATAGCCTCTGGCACTTCGTTGGCTTTTCCAAGACCTATGCCTACGTGTCCTTTTTTATCACCAGCAACAACCAAAGCAGAGAAGCTAAAACGCCTCCCGCCTTTAACAACCTTTGCAACTCGATTAATTTTAATTACGTTTTCCGTCAGGGTTAATTCATTCGGATTAATATTTTCTCTCACTACATTGCTCCTTCAAGCGAATCTAAAATTTCAAACCTTCTTCACGAGCAGCGTCAGCCAAGGCCTTGACACGTCCATGATAGAGGTAGCATCCACGATCAAAACATACATTTTCAATCTTGGCATCTAAAGCTCTGCGCGCAATAAGCTTTCCTACTGCTGATGCAGCCTGAATATCAGATGTTTTAGATACGCCTATGTCTTTAGTAACAGTAGACGCACTTGCCAAAGTTTTAGCACTGGCATCATCAATGATTTGTGCATAAATATGTTTATGGCTTCTAAACACTGTGAGCCTTGGAAAACGGTTGCTCGCCTTGACCCCTTTACGGACGCGGCGCGCTCTTTTAATTTTTGCTTCGTGATTATTCATAACTTCTCCTTAACCCGCATTGGATTTTCCAGCTTTTCTTCGAACTCGTTCAGTGCTGTACTTGACACCCTTACCTTTATAAGGCTCAGGCGTTCTATAACTTCTTATTTCAGCAGCAACCTGACCAACAAGCTGTTTGTCAGCTCCTTCGACAAGAATTTTATTACTCTTTCCATCAACGGTAACTGTAATGCCATCAGGAATAGGATGGTTAACCACATGTGAAAAACCAAGGCTCAACTCAATTTCCTTGCCCTTGACAGAGGCGCGGTAACCAACCCCATGAACCTCAAGTGTTTTTTCAAAACCTTTGGCACATCCCTGAACCATATTGGCAATCATAGTGCGAGTTAGACCATATTTTGATCCGTCAACGGCCCCCTCTTGCAAGGTGCAGGTAATTTGACCCTCATTTTGCTTGATATCTACAGAAGAATCAATGGTCATCTTCAAGCTACCCTTCGGCCCCGACACTTTGACCAAAGGCAGTTGAAGGTCTACTTGAACTCCAGGTGGAATTTCAATAGGTTGTTTTCCAATACGTGACATAATCTTACCTTATCCTTCCTAACTAGCTTACCTGGCAAATGAGTTCGCCGCCAACATTGGCTTTCACTGCATCTCGATCAGTCATAACCCCTTGAGATGTAGAGACAATAGTTGTTTGAAATGTTTTGAGCTGACGCTCTAACTCTTCTCGGTCCGCATATTTTCTTCGACCAGGTCTGCTGAGTCGTGCGATACCTTGAATGACTGACACTTGTTTGTCTGCATACCTAAGCGTCACCTCTATATTTTTCTTCATTGTTTGATTTGGGTCCGTGTTGACTTTGAAATTAGAAATAAATTTTTCTTTCTTTAACACGGCAGCAATACGTTCATTAATTCCGCTATGCAAAGTGACAACCTTTGCTAGTTTTGCTTTTTGCGCGTTTCTGATTCGTGTAAGGAAATCTGCGATGGGATCGGTCATTGACATAACATGCTCCTACTTTCTAAAAGGTAAGCCAATTTCAGTTAACAAGGCCTTAGCCGCATTAAGATCATTGGTCTTTGTTACAAAAGAGATATTCATACCAAAAGATTTATCAACCTTGTCAAAATCGACTTCAGGAAAAATCAAATGGTCTTTGATGCCAAGGTTATAGTTTCCGCTTTTATCAAAACCCTTGGCTGAAATACCTTTGAAATCCCGTACGCGAGGAAGAGCAACATGAACGAGACGCTCAACGAACTCATACATTTTTTTTCCCCGTAGCGTGACCATACATCCTATGGGCATACCTTGACGTAATTTAAAGTTAGCTATCGCTTTTTTTGCTCGTGTAACAACAGGTTTTTGCCCCGTGATTTTTGTGAGTTCTGTCTCAGCAACCTGAATGATTTTAGGGTCCTGAATAGCAATGCCCAGGCCGACATTAATGACAACCTTTTCCAGTTTAGGTACTGCGTAAATGTTTTTAATTGAAAGTTTTTCCTGCAATGCAGGAACAATTTTTTTCAAATAATGTTGATGTAAGCTAGTCTGAATCACGTCTTAATCCTTTTTGGCTATTGCCTTTTTGGTTGTTTTCTTTTTCGATATTGTTTTCTTGGTTGTCTTTTTAACAGCGGTCTTCTTTATGGCTTTTTTATCTGCAGCTTTCTTTGTTGTGGCTTTCTTTTTGGCCCCAACAGACCCACCTTCCATCTTCTTTACATTTGACAGGTGAATAGGTGCCTCTATTTTAAGAATGCCCCCTTGTGGATTTTCCTGACTGGACTTTGTGTGCTTTGACACTAGGTTTACCTTCTCAACCAAACACATATTAAACTTACTGATAATCTTAGTGACTTTGCCAGATTTTCCCTTGGCTTTTCCAGACATCACCTGAACGATGTCACCCTTTTTAACGCGTTTATTAGCTCTACTTGCTTGTATGCGCATCACAACACCTCCGGTGCAAGAGAAACTATCTTCATGAATTTTTTAGCTCGCAGCTCACGCGCCACAGGACCAAATATCCGTGTTCCGATAGGTTCTTTTTCATTGTTTACCAAAACAGCTGAATTATCATCAAAGCGAATATACGAACCATCCAAGCGATTAATTTCTTTTCTAGTGCGCACAATAACTGCTTTTTTAACATCACCCTTTTTAACTTTTGAATTGGGTATTGCCTCTTTGACAGCAATTACGATAATATCTCCAATTGAAGCATATCTACGCTTTGACCCTCCAAGAACCTTGATACACTGTACACGCTTGGCTCCCGAATTATCGGCAATGGTTAACATACTTTCTACTTGAATCATCGGACTTTCGCTTTCTCAATCGTTTCAACAACAACCCAACGCTTTGATTTGCTTAGAGGCCGGGACTGTCTAATCCGGATGGTATCACCCAATCCACATTCATTTTTTTCATCGTGGGCTTTAAATTTCTTTGAGCGAACGATTACTTTTTCATAGAGAGGGTGTCTCAGGCGACGATCAGATCTAACCACAACGGTTTTATCCATGGCGTCACTCACAACCACTCCTACCAATTCTTTTCTTAATCTTTTTCTAATTTCCATGACTAAGCACCTTCTGTAGGTTTTTGTTTTTGTTTTATGATGGTCAAAAGCCTTGCATAAGATTTCTTAGCACGACGATAAGCACCCAGGTCATCAAGTTGACGACTTTTATTTTTAAAACGCATTAGACCAAGGTCATCTTCAAGCTTGCGCTTTTGATCAACCATTTCTTCGGGTTTTAATCCGCGAAAAGTCTCAAGCAATTCTTTAAGAGGTTTTTTATCCATTAGATAGATTCTCCACGTTGTATAAACTTTGTGCTTAAAGGAAGCTTATGAGCTGCAAGTCTAAAAGCCTCTCTTGCAACTTCCTCAGGAACACCTTCAATTTCATAAAGCATTCTACCTGGCTTAATGACACATACCCAATGGTCCAATCCACCCTTACCCTTACCCATACGGACTTCCGCAGGCTTTTTGGTAACAGGCTTATCTGGGAAAATGCGAATCCAGACCTTTCCAGTTCGCTTGATAAAACGGGTCATTGAAATCCGCGCTGCTTCGATTTGACGAGAGTTAATGCGCCCGCATTCAGTTGCCTTCAAACCGAAGTCACCAAACGCAAGACTTGAACCCCGATACGCTTTGCCACGCATGCGTCCTTTTTGCTGTTTTCGGAATTTGACTTTTTTAGGTTGTAACATACATCTATCCTATTCCCACTTGGGTTGATGAAAGTGCTTTACGTCTTTCCTTTGTACTCTCTACTAGACCCTTATTGATCCAAACTTTCACGCCAATAATGCCATAAGTAGTTTTAGCCTGAGTTGTTCCATAGTCAATATTTGCTCTTAGGGTATGGAGAGGGACACTGCCTTCCATATAGCGTTCGGCACGGGCAATATCTGCTCCACCCAAACGTCCAGAAACACGAACCTTAACACCTTTGGAACCTAGCTTCATTGAAGACTGTACCGACCGCTTGATCACGCGTCGAAATGACATTCTACGCTCTAGTTGCTGTGCGATATTTTCAGCAACCAACTGAGCGTCAAGCTCAGCCTTTCTAACTTCTTTGATGTTAAGCGTGACTTCACGTTGTGTGACTTTTTGGATATAAGTTCTTAAAGCATCAATTCCGGCACCACGTTTTCCAATGATAATACCTGGTCGAGCTGAAAATATATCAACTGTGCACTTAGAGGCTGCACGAGCTATTTCTATTTTAGAAATCCCTGCATGATACAGACGCTTCTTTAAAATGGCTTTAATCTTAATATCTTCGTGTAGATTTTTGGCAAAGTCCCGTTTGTTGGCATACCATCTGGTGTTCCAAGGCCGAATGACTCCAAGACGAAAACCAATTGGATTTACTTTTTGACCCATTATTTTTCTCCCAATACAATTGTTACATGGCTGGTTCTTTTATTTATTTTGGTTGCCCGCCCTTGCGCACGTGGCTTAAAGCGCTTGATCACTGGACCCTCATTAACCATGATTTGACTAATATAGAGCTGACTTGGGTCAACCATTCCAGCTTGCGTTGCATTGGCAACCGCACTGTTAAGAAGACCCTCTAAAAACCGAGCTGCCTTTTTTTTAGTGAAATGCAAATCGGCCTTGGCTTGCTCTACACGCTTACCTCTAACCATATCAGCAACCCATCGGGCTTTACGGGGCGGTACACGCAAATAGCGCAATTTAGCTTTTGAAACTTCAGGGTTCATTACTTACCTGCCTTTCTGTCACCAGAGTGCATAGAAAAGGTTCGCGTAAGCGCAAACTCTCCCAGCTTATACCCCACCATATTCTCAGTGATAAAGATGGGCAAAAACTTACGGCCATTGTGAATGGCAAATGTATACCCAACAAACTCTGGTACAATTGTTGAGCGTCGAGACCAAGTTTGAATCACTTGTTTTTTGCCGGCCGTCTCCATCACCTCAACTTTTTTTAGGAGGTAAGGGTCAACAAATGGTCCTTTTTTTAAACTTCTAGGCATTATCTCTTCCTCTTTTTTCTCTCAACTATGAACTTATCAGAACGTTTGTTGCGTCGTGTTTTGTAACCTTTGGTTGGTACACCCCAAGGTGTTACGGGGTGACGTCCACCTTTAGACTTACCCTCACCACCACCATGTGGATGATCTACTGGGTTCATACACGCACCACGGACTCTTGGGTTTTTACCCAGCCAACGGCTACGTCCGGCTTTACCGATCTTAATGTTTTCATGCTCAAAATTTGAAACTTGCCCAATGGTCGCATAGCACTCTTGACGAACTTTTCTTATCTCACCTGAAGGCAGTTTGAAAAGAACGTAACCACTATCACGAGAGACGATTTGTGCTGCAGCACCTGCAGACCTTACCATATTGGCACCTGCACCAATTTTAGTTTCAATATTATGAACTAATGTACCTGGAGGAATTTTACCAATCTCCAACGCGTTACCAGGTCTAATCTCAGAACCTTCACCACACTGAATGGCCATCCCTACCTCAAGCTTACGCGGAGCAATAATATATCTTTTTTCACCATCTTTATAATTGAGCAAAGCAATACGGGCACTTCGATTAGGATCGTATTCGATGGTCGCCACTTTGGCAGGTATTCCAGCCTTGTCACGTCGAACAAAATCAATAACACGATAGCGCTTTTTATGACCGCCACCAATCCACCTGGAGGTAACTCGTCCTCTATTATTTCGCCCACCAGTTCTTTTTTTTGGCTCTGTAAGACTTTTGTGAGGCTTATCAGTTGTTAGCTCTTCGAAAGAGGAAGATGAATACAACCTTCTCGAAGGTGTAATTGGTTTGTATTTTTTTAATGCCATAATTTATACTCCTTCAAACAAATCAATTTTACTCTCAGGGGCCAAACGGACGATGGCCTTCTTCCAATTGGAACGCTTGCTTTCGTTACGACCTGTTCGCTTAACCTTCCCTCGCACAATAAGGGTACATACCGACGCAACCTTGACCTGGAACGCAGTTTCAACCGCATGCTTAATGGCGTGCTTATTGGCCCGAAGATCAACTTCAAAACATACTTGGTTACCAGCTTCTTTAAGAAGCGTTGTTTTTTCAGTTTGAAGAGGACGTTTTAAAACATCATAGGCTTGAATCATGAAGCCAACCTTTCCTGTAGCGCTTCTAGAGCAGGTTTAGAAATTAACAAATGTTCAAATCGAAGCAAGTCCATCACGTTCACACTCTCTACATTACAAAACTTTGTTCGCTTGATGTTACGAACCGACTTCTCAAGAGCTATGTTCTCATGATCGACGACCAATGTATAAGAAGCAAAGCGATCTCCCAAAAGCTTGAGCCCACCCTTAGTACTTGGCTTATCAAGCTCAAAGCTATCAAATACGGTTACCTGGCCTTGCGCTTGCTTTTGACTCAAAGTTGAAATCAAGGCTTTTCTGCGAGCTTTTTTAGGCAATTTATAGCCATAAGACCTTACACGAGGCCCAAAAACAGTACCACCACCGACATAATTGGGTGCCCTAATAGAACCTTGGCGCGCATTTCCTGTGCCCTTTTGTTTGTAGGGTTTTCGGCCACCACCTCTAACTTCAGCACGTTCCTTGGTTTTAGCCGTACCTTGACGCAACGAAGCTCGTTGCATCATGACGTTCTCAAAGATTACACCTTCTGAAACTTCAGCACCAAAGACAGTCTCATTTAGACTGATCTCACCGGCAGAAGATCCTGTTTGATTTATGCATTTAATTTTCACAGACTATCTCCTAAAGCATCTTAATTTCAACATCAACACCCGCTGAAAGATCCAACTTCATAAGAGAATCAATCGTCTGCTGCGGGGGTTCCAAAATATCTATCAATCGCTTATGTGTCCGAATTTCAAAATGTTCACGCGATTTTTTATCAACGTGGGGCGACCTCAAAACACAGTACTTACTGATACGCGTTGGAAGTGGGATCGGCCCAGCAATACGCGCGCCTGTTCGGCGAGCAGTTTCAACAATTTCAGAGGTCGACTGATCCAATAATTGATAGTCATACGCTTTGAGCTGGATTCTAATTTTTGATTCTTTAACTGCCATTTTAACTCACCTTTGATTTTGCAATGATCTCTTCTCCCACATTGCTTGGGACTGGTTCGTAGTGATCAAATTCCATAGTGTAACTTGCACGACCCTGAGAATTAGAACGAAGATCATTTGAGTACCCAAACATCTCAGCCAACGGCGTAAACGCGTTGACAACTTGTGCACCCCCACGAGGCTCCATACCTAAAATTTGACCTCGCCTTGAATTTAAGTCCCCGATGATACTTGACATATAGTCTTCGGGCACCGTAACCTCTGCCTTCATGACTGGCTCTAGAATAATAGCCTTAGCTTTTCTTGCAGCCTCCTTCAATGCCATTGAACCAGCGATGGTAAATGCCATTTCTGAGGAATCAACATCGTGAGAAGAACCATCAACAAGCTTAACCTTAACATCAACCATAGGGTATCCAGCCAAGACGCCGTTTTCCAATGCACTGCGAATGCCATTTTCAACCGGCTTGATGAACTCGCGAGGAATCGAGCCTCCCTTGATTAAGTTTTCAAACTCAAATCCTTTACCGGTTTCATTTGGCTCCACATCAATAACAACATGTCCATACTGACCCTTACCACCAGACTGCTTGGCATATTTGATCTCCTGTCGCGTTGCCTCTGTAATGGTCTCGCGATATGCCACTTGAGGTTTACCAATATTGGCCTCAACCTTAAATTCTCTTTTCAAGCGGTCTACAATAATTTCCAAGTGCAACTCGCCCATGCCACTCAAAAGCGTTTGACCTGATTCTTGGTCAGTCTCGATACGCAAAGAAGGATCTTCTTGGCCAAGCTTATGCAAAGCCTCACCCATTTTTTCTTGATCAGTTTTAGTTTTAGGCTCAACTGCAATCTGAATAACAGGATCAGGGAATGTTATACTTTCGAGCAAAACTGGATTGGCTTGATCACAAAGCGTATCACCCGTTGACACATCTTTTAAACCTACCGCCGCAACAATCTCTCCCGCACTAGTTTCCTGAAGCTCTTCGCGCTTGTTGGCGTGCATGAGAAGCAAGCGCCCTAAACGATCTTTTTTTGATTTGGAAGAATTGTAAATATTTGAGCCCGCTGAAATCTTGCCTGAATAAACTCTCAAGAACGTCAAGTGACCTACAAAAGGATCAGTCGCAATTTTAAACGCAAGCGCTGAGAACGGTTCGTTCTCATCAACATTACGAATGATTTTTTTCTCTTCATCTTTTGGATCTAGACCTTCAATCGATGGGACATCCAACGGCGAAGGAAGATAGTCAACAATAGCATCCAGAAGCTGCTGCACACCCTTGTTCTTAAAAGCCGAACCACAAACAACAGGGGTTATCGTTCGCTCTAAAGCACCTTTTCGAACTGCAGCCTTGATCTCTGCAACAGGTATAGTTTCGCCTTCCAAAAACTTCTCCATGATACCTTCGTCAACTTCAGACAAGGCTTCCATAAGTTTTTCACGCCAGTGATCGGCATCAGCCTTAAACTCTTCTGGAATATCGATAACTTCAAAATTCGCGCCCAACGAATCATCATCAAATCGAATGGCCTTCATCTGAACAAGGTCAATAATGCCTTTATGATTTTCTTCTTGCCCCAATGGGCACTGCACAGGTGCAGGGTTGGCACTCAAGCGCTCTATCATCTGGTCTACACAAAATTTAAAACTTGCACCTGTTCGATCCAACTTATTGATAAATGCAATACGTGGCACAGAGTACTTGTCGGCTTGCCGCCATACAGTTTCTGATTGAGGCTCAACACCCGCTACACCATCAAAGACACCGACCGCACCATCCAAAACACGAAGCGCCCGCTCAACCTCGACTGTAAAATCAACGTGCCCTGGGGTATCAATAATATTAACCCGGTGGTTATCCCAAAAGCATGTCGTGGCAGCAGAGGTAATTGTAATACCCCGCTCTTGCTCTTGTTCCATCCAGTCCATAGTTGCACTACCCTCATGGACTTCTCCAATTTTATGAGACTTACCTGTGTAATAAAGCACACGCTCAGTAGTCGTAGTCTTACCCGCATCAATATGCGCAATAATGCCAATATTTCTAACTTTTTCTAATGGGACTTTCATCTTACACCTTCTCCAGCATTACACATGAACAACTACCACCTAAAGTGCGCAAAGGCCTTGTTAGACTCTGCCACCTTATGAACTTCTTCACGCTTTTTCATGGCGCTTCCACGCTTGTTATAAGCATCAATGAGCTCCTGAGTGAGTTTCTCTCGCATAGACTTTCCAGGTCGCCCTTTAGCAGCCTTTAATATCCAACGAATACTTAAGGCCTCACCACGATAAGGAGTGACCTCAATAGGAACCTGGTAGTTAGCGCCACCCACTCGACGACTCTTGGTTTCAACCAGCGGACGAACATTCTCTAATGCAGTTTTTAAAACCTTTACGGGATCATCCTTAACTTGTTCCGCAATACTATCTAAAGAACTATAAAGAATATTATAAGCAATTGATTTTTTTCCACTCTTCATTAGAGAGCCCACAAATCGAGATACCAAACGATCATTGAATTTGGGATCCGGCTGTGTAGGTCTTTTTTCTGCGACTCTTCTTCTTGGCATAACTAAATCCTGTCCGTATTATTTGTTTTTTGCGCCGTATTTAGAGCGCCCTTGTTTTCGACCATCAACACCTGCCGTGTCAAGTGATCCTCTCACAATATGGTAACGAACCCCTGGTAAATCTTTTACACGACCACCACGAATCAAAACAACACTGTGCTCTTGAAGATTATGGCCCTCACCACCTATGTAAGCTGTAACATCTTGGCCATTGGTAAGGCGTACACGAGCAACTTTACGAAGAGCTGAGTTCGGCTTTTTGGGTGTTCGCGTATATACCCGGGTGCAAACGCCTCGCTTTTGAGAACATGAAGATAATGCAGGAGAAAGAGTTTTCTTCTTCTGCGCTTTTCGTCCTTTACGGACCAATTGATTGATGGTTGGCATCAGCTTCTCCAAAAAGTTTGAGCCTACAAGAGACCCCAACATATAAGTCATTTAAAACTATTATTTTATACCTGTTTTCTCGAGCAGAAACTCAAAAAGACCAGGCAACCTGAGACCATTATCTATAAGACTTTTGCAGCATCAAAAGTCTTGAATGATCTCGCTATTAGACGCAACTGTCACACGCAATGTTTCCAAAACGCGACGAAGATGTGCTTACTTATAAATAATGGCTACCTATGTCAAGCGAAATCAAGCTTCTCTGACATGCCTTGACAACAAACTGCTTAAACACCGAGAATTCAGCGCTTGGCACGACCCTCAACACTTCATTGAAATTATTGCTAAAAAAGTTAACTGGTGGTGGTTGATTCCATTATTTCGATTTCTTGTGTTAAGCAAACCAATCAGGCATAGTTTAAGGATACATGAATATGGTTTCAGATAGTGGCCCTGTCTACAGAGAAACAGGAGCTGGAGACCTGCTGGTTGAGCCTTGGAATACGTCCAGCAATCTTGTTTTCCTGATCTATTGCCTCTACTGGTTTTGGACCATCCGCAAGAACCACAAAGGACATCTCTTTTTAAGTTTTGCGGTGCCTGTTGTTATGATTGGATATGTGGGGGGAACCATCTACCACGCTACACGCAAACATGATCTTTGGCTCTTTCTGGATTGGGGGCCGATTGCATTGCTTTGTATTGCCCTCTCTATCCGGTATGCCATTAAACTCCATTACACACGCTTTCAAATGACACTACTTATTGGCATTCCCATTCTTATAAACCTAGGGTTAGGGCAAGTCGCAGGTAAAGCACCATGGCTTAAGCTTGTCTTAAACTACCCTTTACTTGCAGGGGTTGTGCTTTGGCCTATCATTCATAATGTTTTTATTCATAAAGGCAGTCACGCTATCTGGGTCATTGCGGCTATGGTTTTTTTTACAATTGCTTTAGGGTTTCGAGCTATTGATTTCACTGAAGCCTTACCATCCATGACCATGGGAACCCACTGGCTCTGGCACATTTTTGGTTGTTTAGCTGTTCACCTGGTTACGGTGTACATCTATCGAGATGGATTGAATCTATGCCACTTTCCACATGAAAGCTCTGCAAAAGAAGGCGTCATCTCATGAGAACCTGGTTTTGCTGCGTGGAGAAGACCAAGTAGGTTTAATTGGCGATTGTCATGTATTTCAGGGCTTATAAACAAGCCAAACTGCAGTCAAATAAACAAAACCCCTTGGAATTTTTTTTAATGTTCCCAACAAAACCCTCTGTTTATTAGACACGGATGACATCTCACCACTTTGATGTCACCCGTTACACGCTTTTGTAGAGGTTTCGGTTATTTATTATATATGCTCTGAAAGTTCATCCATTGGGGCTATTGAAGGTACGATCAGGTCAGCCTCTTCGCTTGTAGCTGCCTGAGCACTTTCGCCCTGGTTATGTACAGTTAACCCAAGGTCTTTGTAGAGTTTATTGCCTGTTCCGGCGGGAATAAGACGTCCCATCACTAAGTTTTCTTTCAAGCCACGAAGGTAATCAATTTTTCCGTTAATGGCAGCTTCTGTAAAGACCTTGGTGGTTTCTTGGAATGATGCCGCGGAAATAAAGCTTTCTGTTGAGAGTGAAGCTTTGGTAATCCCTAACAGAAGTGGGGCAGCCGAAGCTGGTTTCTTCTTGAGCTTTTTCGCCATCTCATTTTCCTCGATAAAGGCTGCTTTATCGACAGACTCTCCAACAAGGAAGCTTGTTTCACCAGGATTGGTGATCTCAACTTTACGCAACATCTGACGCACTATTGTCTCAATATGCTTATCGTTAATCTTCACACCCTGAAGCCTATAGACCTCTTGGACCTCATTAACCAAATACTTGGCCAACTCTTTTTCACCCAAAACGCTAAGAATATCATGTGGGTTTGATGCACCGTCCATAAGGGGCTCTCCTGCGCGTACATAGTCACCCTCTAAAACAGAAATATGTTTTCCTTTTGGGATAAGATATTCTCTGGCAATCCCAACCTCAGGAGTAATGACAACCTTACGTTTGCCCTTGGTATCATCGCCGTAGGAAATAACACCATCAATCTCTGATATAATCGCAATTTCTTTAGGCTTGCGAGCTTCAAAAAGTTCAGCAACCCTTGGCAAACCACCAGTAATATCTTTGGTCTTGGTTGTTTCCCTAGGAATTTTTGCAATAATACCTCCAGGCGGCGCCTTGACACCATCAGCTACCACAACAATCGCATCCACAGGCAAGACGTACGAAGCATTTGCTCCTGATCGCAACTTTAACAACTCACCTTTGTCATCTTGCAATGAAATACGTGGGCGCATTTTAGTATCTTTGGGTTGAATAATAACCTTACTGGACAGGCCTGTCACAACATCAACTTGATCTTGAATGGTAGAGCCCTCAACCATGTCATCATACTTAACCTTACCACCTGTTTCTGTGATGATAGGAATTGTATATGGATCCCACTCGGCAATAACTTCTCCGCCCTTAACAGACGCTCCATCTTTATAGCGTAACTGTGCTCCATAATTGATTGGATAACGTTCTTTCTCTCGACCAGAAGCATCAGTAATAGCAATCTCACCATTTCTGTTGGTAACGGTCCATGACCCAATTTCGTTTTTAACAGTCCGCAGTTCAATATACTTGATGGTTCCTGTATTACGAATTTCAAGCATCGACTGTTCAGCCATACGTGTTGCAGTACCACCTACGTGGAAGGTCCGCATGGTCAGTTGTGTTCCTGGCTCTCCGATAGACTGAGCTGCTATAACTCCAACCGTTTCACCAATGTTAACCATTCGTCCTCTAGAAAGATCCCGGCCATAACATAGGGTACAAATCCCACGCTTAGTTTGGCATGTCAGCACCGAACGAATACGAACTTTTTCAATACCAGCGTCTTCAACCTTTTGGACATATTCCTCATTGATTTCTACGTTCGTTGGCACAACAACTTTTTCAGTAATTGGATCAATCACATTATCCAACGCTACACGACCAAGAATACGATCCCCAATAGCCTCAACCACTTCACCACCTTCGATAAGTGGGGTGACATCGATACCGTCAAGAGTTTTACAATCATAATTGGTAATGATTGCATCTTGTGCAACATCAACCAACCGTCGGGTCAAGTAACCTGAGTTAGCAGTCTTGAGGGCTGTATCGGCCAAGCCTTTTCGAGCCCCGTGCGTTGAAATAAAATACTGCAGTACTGTGAGGCCCTCTTTAAAATTAGCCATGATGGGTGTTTCGATGATTTCACCAGAAGGTTTGGCCATCAAACCACGCATACCGGCCAACTGTCTAAGCTGTTGCGCAGAACCCCGTGCTCCAGAATCTGACATCATGTAGATGGAATTAAAAGAGGCAACACGTTCTTTCTTGCCATCTGCAAGCACAATTTCTTCATGGCCAATTTCAGTCATCATTTCTTTAGCAATGGTTTCTGAAACTTGAGCCCACGTATCAACGACTTTGTTATAGCGCTCACCATTGGTAATTAATCCATCTTTGTATTGCTGATCAATCTTACCAACTGTTCCCTTAGCATCGTCCAACAGGCCTTCCTTGCTGGCTGGAATTTTCATATCATCCATACAAATAGAAATGCCCGCTTTGGTTGAAAAGCCATACCCAAGGGTTTTGAGTGCGTCTGCTAGTAGAATGGTTTTCTTTTGAGAGCATACTCTGTAAGCCCTATCAATCAAACCTGCCAACGTTTTTTTATCCATTGTACGGTTGACGTCTTTAAATGGAATTTCTGTAGGCACAACATCGTAAAACAAAACGCGACCAACGGTTGTGTCAACACGTTCTCCATCCATACGAACTGTGACTTTGGCATGCACCTCAACCTCTCCCGCATCATACGCAATACGCACTTCACGTGCACAAGAAAAGATTTTGCCTTCGCCCTTAACACCGATACGAGCTCTGGTCAGGTAGTACAAACCCAGAACAATATCTTGAGTAGGTACAATAACCGGCTTGCCGTTTGCCGGTGATAAGATGTTATTGGTCGACATCATTAAGACACGAGCCTCAACTTGAGCCTCAACAGACAGAGGAACATGAACTGCCATTTGGTCTCCATCAAAATCTGCATTAAACGCTGTACAGACAAGGGGGTGCAATTGAATGGCTTTACCTTCAATCAAAACAGGCTCAAAAGCTTGAATCCCTAAACGGTGAAGTGTTGGCGCTCGATTTAACATCACAGGATGTTCGCGCACAACATCTGCCAGAATATCCCAAACAACCTCTTCCTTATCTTCAACAATTTTTTTTGCTGCTTTGATGGTTGATACCAACATGCGTTCTTCAAGCTTGTTGTAAATAAACGGCTTGAACAATTCTAATGCCATGGTCTTTGGAATACCACATTGATGAAGCTTTAATTCAGGTCCAACAACAATGACGGAACGGCCAGAATAATCAACTCGCTTGCCCAATAGGTTCTGACGAAAACGACCCTGCTTGCCTTTGATCATATCACTTAATGACTTAAGCGGCCGTTTGTTGGTTCCTGTTATGGCACGTCCACGACGTCCGTTGTCAAATAAGGCATCAACTGACTCTTGAAGCATACGTTTTTCGTTCCGAACAATAATTGAAGGGGCGTTTAGCTCCATCAATCGCTTTAAGCGATTATTTCGATTAATGACACGTCGATATAAATCATTCAAATCTGAGGTTGCAAATCGACCTCCATCCAGTGGGACCAAAGGGCGAAGGTCTGGTGGTAGCACAGGTAAAGTCGATATGATCATCCACTCAGGTTTATTGCCCGACTCACGAAAGGCTTCAACAACTTTAAGACGCTTCGCATATTTTTTCTTTTTAATTTCAGATTTAGTTTTTGTTGAATCTTCTCTGATCTGTATTGAAAGGTCATCAAGGTCTAACGCCTCAAGAATTTTTCTTACCGATTCAGCGCCCATATCTGCTTGAAAGGCACCCTCACCATAAGTCTCTAACGCCTCATAGTACTGTTCCTCAGACAAAACTTGTGTCACTTCAAGATCTGTAGCACCTGGTTCAATGACAATATATGCTTCAAAGTAAATCACACGTTCCATATCTTTGAGTGTGACATCAAGAAGATTACCAATGCGACTGGGCAAAGATTTTAAAAACCAAATATGTGATACAGGACATGCTAATTGAATATGGCCCATACGATCGCGGCGGACTTTAGACTCAATAACTTCAACGCCACACTTCTCACACACAATCCCACGGTGCTTCATTCTTTTATACTTGCCACAAATACATTCATAGTCTTTGACAGGGCCAAAGGTTTTGGCACAAAACAATCCATCACGTTCAGGCTTGAAGGTTCGATAATTAATGGTTTCTGGTTTTTTTATTTCACCATATGACCATTCGATGACCTTTTCAGGGGATGCTATTCCTACTGAGATGGCTTCAAAAGAAAGTGGATCTTTAGGTTTCTCAAAAAATGAAAAAATACTTTCCATGGGGTATTGTCCTTCCGGTGGCAGGGTTATTCTGCAGCTTCTTGATCGGCTGCAGAGATTTCAAGGGATTGTTTTTTGGCTTCAAGCTCTTTGGCTTCCATCAGACGAATGTCAAGACCAAGGGCCTTAAGCTCTTTGGTCAAAACATTAAACGACTCAGGAATACCACATTCCAAACGGCTTTCTCCTTTGACAATGGCTTCGTACATATTTGTACGCCCGCTGATATCATCAGATTTAACCGTTAAAAATTCTTGAAGCGCATGAGCTGCCCCATAAGCTTCCAGTGCCCAAACTTCCATCTCTCCAAGTCGCTGGCCACCAAACTGAGCCTTACCCCCAAGAGGTTGCTGCGTGACAAGCGAGTATGGTCCGATGGATCTGGCATGAATTTTGTCATCCACCAAATGATGCAGTTTCAACATGTACATGATACCGACAGTCACCGAATTCATGAATTTCTCTCCGGTTTTGCCATCATACAGCACAGATTGTCCGCTTGTTTCCTCTTTAGCAAGCTTTAACAGCTCTTTAATATCTGAGTCACGCGCACCATCAAAAACCGGTGTAGCCATATGCACACCTTCTTTAGAAATTTCTTTGGCGCATTCAAGAACCTCTTTGTCAGACATGCCATCGACAGTATTCTCAAGATCCTTGCTATATGAATCCTTTAGATACTTTCTAATTTTATCAGGGGCAGCCTGCTCATCGACCATTTTTTGAATCTGGTCACCTAGCCTGCGTCCTGCCCATCCCAAATGAACTTCAAGAACCTGGCCAACGTTCATCCGAGAAGGAACGCCCAAAGGATTCAATACAATATCAACGGGTGTTCCATCTTCTAAGTAAGGCATATCTTCAACCGGCACCAACTTTGAAACAACACCTTTGTTGCCATGACGACCAGCCATCTTATCTCCAACTGAGATTTTGCGTTTTGTCGCGACAAAAATACGTACCATTTTGATGACACCCGGAAGAAGATCGTCACCTGCTTGGATTTTTTCAATTTTTTCGTTGAAAATGTTTTTAATGTGCCCGGCTTGCTCTTTTAGCTGCGTCAATATTTTTGCAACTTCCTCTTCAGCATTTGCATCACCTTTGATAGAAATGTTTTTCAATGAGAGATTGGGGACAGATGAAAGAATGCCATCTGTTAGCTTATCACCTTTCTTGGCAGCTTTTTCACCTTCATGATTTTCAACGCTTTGGTTGGTAACTTTCCCCTTAAGCAGGTGTCGAACATTATCATAAGCTGTTTGGCTGATAATACGCACCTGGTCTTCTTGGTCTTCTAGAAGCGTTTTAATATAATCTTCTTCAATTTGTTTGTGACGAAGATCCTTTTCAACACCTTCACGACAAAAAACATGAGCATCGATAACAGTGCCATAAACGCTTGGTGGCACACGCAAGGATGTATCCTTGACGTCTCCAGCCTTGTCTCCAAATATGGCTCGCAAAAGTTTTTCCTCCGGTGAGAGCTGAGTTTCACCTTTTGGTGTGATCTTACCGACAAGAATATCACCAGGCCGCACTTCAGCACCTATACGAATCATACCAGATTCATCCAAGTCCATGAGTCCCTCTTCGCTCATATTTGGGATATCCCTAGTAAGCTCTTCTTTGCCAAGCTTGGTATCTCGAGCCATGACTTCAAAAGACTCAATATGTACTGATGTATACACGTCGTCCTCAACCAACTTTTCGCTAAGGAGAATGGAGTCTTCAAAGTTGTAGCCGTTCCATGGCATAAAGGCGACGATCACATTTCGTCCCAATGCCAACTCACCTTTAGATGTTGATGGTCCATCAGCAATGACATCTCCGCGTTTTACAAGATCGCCCTTTTTTACAAGAACACGTTGATTGATACATGATCCCTGATTTGAACGCTGATACTTAATTAAAGTGTATATATCAATTTGAGATGCTTGTTTGGCTGTGCTTTTAGTTTTGACCACAATCCGGCTGGCATCAACTTCTTCAACCGTTCCATCGTTGGCAGCAACAAGAGAAGAACCTGAATCTTTTGCAACAATTGATTCAATACCAGTTCCGACAATTGGAGCTTGCGTTCTAAGAAGCGGAACAGCCTGACGTTGCATATTAGAACCCATTAGAGCTCTATTGGCATCATCATTTTCAAGGAATGGAATCAATGAGGCAGCAACTGAGACCAACTGATTTGGAGACACATCCATGAGGGTAACATCCCCTGGAATTACGGTTGTAAATTCTCCTTGCTTTCTGGCCGAGACTAAATCTGCAGTAAACTTACCATTTTTATCTAAATCCGCATTGGCCTGCGCAATAACATGCTCCTCTTCTTCAAGGGCAGTAAGAAACAAAACCTCTTCTGTCGCTTTGCCATTTTCAACTTTGCGGTAGGGCGTATCAATAAAGCCGTGCGCGTTGACTCTTGCGTAAGTTGATAGAGATGTAATGAGACCAATGTTTGGTCCCTCCGGTGTTTCAACAGGACAAATCCTACCATAGTGCGTTGTATGCACATCACGAACTTCAAAACCAGCGCGATCACGCGTTAAACCACCAGGTCCTAGGGCAGAGAGGCGTCGCTTGTGTGTCACCGAGGACAATGGATTGGTTTGATCCATAAACTGAGACAACTGACTGGATCCAAAAAATTCTTTGAGCACAGCTTGAACAGGCTTAGAATTAACAAGCTCATGTGGCATTAGCGTTTCAAGATCTTGCAGGCTCATGCGCTCACGAATTGCACGCTCCATACGTATCAAACCGATACGATACTGGATTTCAACCAGCTCTCCTACAGAACGAACGCGCCTATTGCCTAAATGATCAATATCATCGACCACGCCACGCCCATCTTTTAAATCCGCCAAGTACTTAACTGTAGACATGATATCTTCTCGGCTTAGAGTTCGTACATCCAATGGTGTATCAAAGCTAAACTTATGATTTACTTTGAGTCGTCCCACTTCAGATAGATCATACCGCTCAGCATTGAAAAAGAGATTTTCGAAGAAAGCAGTTGCTGTTTCTAGTGTTGGTGGATCACCAGGTCTTAAACGTGCACAAATATCTAGTAGCGCTTCGTGCTCTGAAGAAACTTTGTCTGCAACGAGCGCATTTCTGATGGCTGGATTGACATTGATACCATCAATAAAAAGCAGCTGGACATGTTCAATGTTTTTTTCCAAGCACATGTCGTAAAGCTCTTGAGAAAAAACTTGGTTGGTGCTTAGCACAACCTCTCCTGTATTTTTGTCAACAACATCTTCGGCAATAACACGACCGACAACGTCTAAAACATCAACTTCAAGATGTTTTAGCTTGGCTTCTTCAATTTTGCGAATTGAAAATTTTGTTAGTTTTCTTCCCGCTTTTACCAAAACTTTTTTGCTTTTTGGATCAAAAATATCAAGAGAAGCCCTTTGTCCAATTAAAAGCTCAGAATTAACTTCCTTGGTGATCTTATTATTTTTTAACGTAAACGACTCAGAGTTATAAAAATAGCTTAGAATGTCTTTTTCAGAAAATCCAAGAGCCTTGAGCAAAATAGTTACTGGCATTTTTCGGCGTCGATCAATACGCACGTTGATAATATCTCTATGGTCATACTCAAAATCTAACCAAGAACCACGATAAGGAAGAATACGCGCAGAAAATAAAACATTGCTACGAGATACTGCATCGCCTTTTTCAGAAAAGAAGAAGACACCAGGACTTCTGTGCAACTGTGACACGACGACTCGCTCAGTTCCATTTACAACAAAGGTTCCGTTCGAAGTCATCAATGGAACTTCGCCGAAATATACCTCTTGCTCCTTAACATCTTTAATCGCGCTAGGGTCATTTGGATTAGCTGGATCCCAAACTACAAGACGCACAACGACGCGCAAAGGACACGAGTACGTTAAGCCTTTCTTCACACATTCATCTACATCATATTTAGGCTCTTCGAGCTTATACGAAACGTACTCCAAAGAAGCCGTTTCATTAAAATCCTTAATGGGAAAAACTGATTTAAAGACGCCATGAAGACCAACATCATCTCGCTCATTTTGCTGGGTAGCTGCTTGCAAAAATTTCTCATAAGACTTTCTTTGCACATCCATCAAATTAGGGACTTCAATCACCTTTTGAATACTTGCAAAATTGCGTCGGGGTCGGTGCAAATGATTGATCAATGTGGTTGCCATCTTTAGGCTCCTTTGGCTATAATGTTATCTGAGAGAATATCTCTGAAAATAAAGGCCACGCAACTTAGGTTGCATTGGATCTTTAAAATTTTACGCAAGGCATTACGCAGGACTTTTACATTCTTTTCAAAAAGAAACATAAAATGCCTGCGTCGTAAATAGAAAGAAAACTCTTTCAACCTAAAGCCTGCGTGTCACTTGAAATAAAAAGGGCCATCAAACAAGCATTACGCAAGCTCGACTTCAGCGCCTTCTTTTTCAAGATCAGCTTTCATTTTTTCAGCTTCATCTTTTGCTACATTTTCTTTGACAGAGCTTGGTGCTGCATCAACGATATCTTTTGCTTCTTTTAAACCTAAACCAGTAATTGCGCGAACTGCTTTAATCACCTGGATTTTTTTATCGCCTACAGCTTTAAGTTTTACCGTAAACTCAGTTTTTTCAGCAGCAGCTTCACCACCTGCAGCCGGAGCAGCCCCAGCGACTGCAACAGGAGCAGCAGAAACACCAAAGTGCTCCTCAAGCGTCTCAACTAATTCTTTAAGTTCAAGCACAGTCATTGTCTCAATGTACTGAACCAATTCATCTTTTGTCATCTTTGTTGCCATAACGTTTTTCCTCCAACACTATTTTAATTGCTCTGTTGTTTTTCTTTTTCTCTTCGAACCGCATCCAGAGCGTATACGCATTTCCGAAGAATACCTGAGGTGACGCAAACAAATCCAGAAATTGGACTCTGTAAGCTTCCGACCATTCTTCCAAGCAACACCTCACGACTTGGAATATTAGCAAGCTCAATAACTTGCGCTTTTTCTAAGAACTGGCCATTTAGGACACCAGCTTGAATTTGAAATTTTTCATTATTTTTAGCAAAACCATGTATCGCTTTTGCCAACTCGATAGGATGTTCATCTGTATAGGCTATTGCCGTAGGACCAATGAGCTGCTCATCTAAGAGCGCCATGTCTGTTCCCTTAATTGCAAGCTTAGCAAGTGAGTTTTTGAGAACCTTGATCTCAATACCCTTTTTTCGCAGCTCACTTCTTAGGTGGGTCATTTGACCAACTGTTGTGCCTGCATAGTGAGATACAACCGCTGCCTTAACCGTTTTAAAACGATCATGAACGTCACCAACAAACGTTTCTTTTTTCTTTAAATTCGCACCTGCCATAATTACTCTCCTAACTTATTCGGATTAAAAAGCCGAAGGATCAATCCTTACACCTGGACCCATTGAAGGGGACAGTGTTACAGACTTCAAATATGTTCCTTTGGATGATGCAGGCCTGGCTTTAACAATCGACTCCATCAATGATTTAATGTTTTCAATAAGCTTGGATTTTTCAAAAGAGATCTTTCCAACAATGGCATGAATGATACCTGTTTTATCTACTCGATATTCAATACGCCCCGCTTTGATTTGTTCGACTGCCTTGGCAACATCAGGTGTAACTGTGCCAGCCTTTGGGTTTGGCATCAATCCACGCGGTCCTAATACCGTCCCGAGCTTGCCAACCTTGGACATCATATCAGGCGTCACGATAAGCTTGTCAAAACCAAACCAACCGTCTTGGATTTTCTTAACAAGGTCATCCCCACCGACGTGATCTGCCCCAGCATCTTTGGCAGCTTGCTCTTGCTCACCCTTTGCAATGACTGCAACAGCAACTTTTTTTCCAGTACCATGAGGCAGCAATGAGATACCCCGTACCATTTGGTCAGCATGCTTAGGATCAACTCCCAACCTAATTGCAATGTCTAGAGTCTGATCAAATTTTACAGCCTTAAAAGACAACAACTTATCAACTGCCTCATCAAGCTCATATGATTGATTAGGGTCAATGCTTTTTTTAGCTTCTAAATACCTTTTACCTTTTGCCATGCCCATACCTCGCCTTAAACAACTTCTAAACCCATGCTGCGCGCGCTACCTTCAATAATGCGCATAGCTGCATCTATGTCAGATGCATTCAAATCAGGCATCTTTGTTTCCGCAATCGCCCGAACTTGATCTTTAGTAACTTGACCTACCTTAGTTTTGTTGGGAACACCCGATCCCTTTTTTATCTTTGCTGCTTTTTTAAGTAAACTCGAAGCTGGCTCAGTTTTTTTGATAAAAGAAAAACTACGATCTTCAAAAACAGTAATGATAACAGGTACAATTGAACCACCCATCTCGGCTGTCTCAGCGTTGAAAGACTTACAAAAGTCCATAATATTGACACCATGTTGGCCCAAAGCAGGACCTACTGGAGGCGCGGGGTTAGCTTTGCCCGCCGGTATTTGTAGCTTGATAAAAGCTTGTATCTTTTTATTTGCCATAATTCTAATCCTTCAATTTAGCTTTTCTCTACTTGAGAGTAATCCAATTCTACAGGCGTTGATCGCCCAAAAATACTAACTAGAACGCGAAGCTTCCCCTTGTCGGGGTTCACGTCGTCTACCACACCATTAAAGTTCTGAAATGGACCGTCAATCACACGAACACCCTCACCCTTATCAAATGAAATGATAAGACGCGGAGACAATTCACCGTCAGTAATACGCTGCGTGAGTTTAAGAACCTCTGACTCAGGAACTGATGGGGGCCTCTTGCCCTTACCCACAAAGCCTGAAATACGAGGCGTATTACGGATGATATGCCAGGTCTGGTCATCGAGCACCATATTAACAAAAACGTATCCTGGAAAAAACTTTTTCTCGCGGGTCTTTTTCTTCCCATGAGAGATCTCAACAACACTTTCAGTCGGGATAAGAATATCGCCGAAAAGGTCTTCTTTTTTGCCTGCACGGACACGCTCCATAAGAGCAAGCTTAGCTTTTTGTTCATAGCCAGAGAAGGTATGCACAATGTACCACTTCATGTCAGGGTGCTTAGGCTCTACTGGAAGATCAGCTACAGGAGCCGCCTCGACAGTTTCGGACTCAGTAATATCTGATTCCTGTGAAAGGCCCGTTAGCCTTTCTTGATCTATCTGTTCTTCGCTCATCATAGTCAAACCCTAAGCGGACAGCACTGCCTTTACCAAGAGGTTAAAAACAAAATCAAACGTCCCTAAACATACTGCGCAAATCACAACAAGTATTAAAACAACGACCGTTGACATGTACGCTGTTTTTCGTATGGGCCACGTGACTTTTTTAAGCTCCTGAAGCACCTCAAGCGCATAAGCATCAACACTTGGGCGTCGGAAATACAGAAAACCCGCTATCGCTGCCAGCAAAAAACCTATAACGGCCGACATAGGGGCAACTTCCAAGACACGAATATTTGGATACGCGACAATATCCATCACCAGCGCAATCGCTTGGTGCAAAACCCAACCTACCAAAATAATTGCTATAAGGTAGGAAAGATATATCCATTTTCTGTCGTTTGATACCATCTGTATCTATCTCATTTCCATTTACTAAAAAAAACTTACATGTCAGGCTGTCATGACCAAGGGCTTAAACCCTTGGCAACAGGCAGCCTGACACAAAAATCATCAATCACTTGTTATTTCAGAAACAACACCTGAACCAACTGTTCGCCCACCTTCACGAATGGCAAACCGGACTTCCTTACCCATGGCAATAGGTGCAATCAACGCAACGTTCATCTCAACACTATCACCCGGCATGACCATTTCGACATTTTCTGGCAGCGTAACAATGCCAGTCACATCTGTTGTTCTAAAGTAAAACTGTGGACGGTAGCCCTTAAAGAAAGGCGTATGTCGCCCCCCCTCTTCTTTGGTAAGAATGTAGGCAGTCCCTTTAAAGTTTTTATGTGGCGTGATGCTGCCCGGCTTACAGAGCACTTGCCCACGCTCAACATCTTCACGCTTGATACCCCTGAGCAACAAGCCGACGTTATCCCCCGCTTGACCTTGATCAAGGAGTTTCTTAAACATCTCAACACCCGTGACTATGGTCTTTTGCGTGTCACGAATACCAACGATTTCAATCTCGTCACCAACTTTAATGATTCCGCTTTCAATCTTCCCGGTCACAACAGTGCCACGACCCTCGATTGAAAAAACATCCTCAACAGGCATTAGAAATGCTTTTTCAGTATCACGCTTGGGTTCTGGAATAGTTGTATCCAAAGCAGCCAACAAATCCCATATGGGCTTGGCACCTTCACCTTCAGCATCTTCAATCGCCTTGGTCGCAGATCCACGGATGACAGGAATGTCATCCCCGTCAAAACCGTACTTGCTCAAAAGCTCACGAATTTCTAATTCAACCAGATCCAAAAGCTCAGCATCATCTACTAAATCGCACTTGTTCATAAACACAACAATCTGGGGCACGTTTACCTGGCGTGCCAAAAGAATATGCTCACGTGTCTGAGGCATTGGCCCAGCAGGCGCACTAACAACGAGAATTGCGCCGTCCATTTGTGCAGCACCTGTGATCATATTCTTGACATAATCAGCATGGCCCGGACAATCGATGTGCGCATAGTGACGAGATTCAGACTCATACTCTACGTGCGCTAGCGCGACTGTTAAAATTTTGGTGGCATCACGACGAAATGATTTTGCATCAGCCTTGGCTACTTGATCATAAATGATTTTTTCCGCAAATCCCTTTGTAGCTAAAACGGTGGTGATTGCAGATGTTAGAGTGGTTTTACCATGATCAACGTGCCCAATGGTGCCTACGTTGACGTGTGGTTTGGTTCTTTCAAACTTTACTTTAGACATGTCTCTTCTCCTAAAAAAATTATGGTCCAACGGTTGCTTTTGCGTTCCACCTTGTACGCATCCTCAATGGAGCCCACGACCGGATTTGAACCGGTGACCTCTTCCTTACCAAGGAAGTGCTCTACCGACTGAGCTACGTGGGCACTTCTATTGCACTTTTGCGCGCGAAGAAGACCCTCGTACTTACTCCCAGTTGATGGAGCGGGGGACGAGCTTCGAACTCGCAACCCTCAGCTTGGAAAGCTGATGCTCTACCAATTGAGCTACCCCCGCACGAAGCAGTCTCACCACCATGCTTATGGTGGAGAGGGAAGGATTCGAACCTTCGAAGGCATACGCCGGCAGATTTACAATCTGCTCCCTTTGGCCGCTCGGGCACCTCTCCAGGTTTAAACAAAGTGGAGCTGGCGATGGGAATCGAACCCGCAACCTGCTGATTACAAATCAGCTGCTCTACCAATTGAGCTACGCCAGCGCAACTCAACGCTAACTCATTGAAAATACAGAATGAAATATAAAATACTTTTTCTGATTCTTAATGAGTCGTGCGTTTTTAAGCTATTTAATAAGTGATGTCAAATACTTTATACATTTGGTCATTCTACAGACAAATGTTTTTAACCTGCATGGGTTTGTGATAATCATGCAAGCACATATGCAACCATTTGATCTGATTCTTGCTTCTGGCAAAGTATTTACACCTGAGGGCTTTAAAGAGCTGGATGTAGGCATCCTTAATGGAAAGGTTACACGCTTGTCTCGTGAACTCAACTCCGCTGAAAGCAAAGCAACTTTAAACTGCAAAGGGCAGTGTGTCTTACCAGGTTTTATAGACTCACAGGTGCATTTTCGGGAGCCCGGATCAGAGCATAAAGAAACACTTGAAACCGGATTGAAATCTGCTGTTTTGGGGGGCATTACCGCAGTTTTTGAAATGCCCAATACCAATCCTTTGACCCTGACGCCAGATCACATTGACGATAAGTTTAGGCGCGCGGCACTCAACCCCTGGGTACATCACGCATTTTATCTTGGAGGATGCCGAGCCAATGCAGATCAACTGCAAAGCTTTGAAAACCACCCTGGTATCTGCGGAATCAAAGTCTTTATGGGTTCCAGCACAGGCGAGCTATTGGCAGCTTCTGACGAGGAGCTTGATGCTGTTTTTTCCCAAGGAGATCGCATCATTGCTGTTCATGCAGAAGACGAATTTATTCTCCAACAAAACAAAAAAGAGCTCTTGTCCCTCGATAACCCTACTGTCGACATGCACCCACAGTGGCGCTCGGTAGAGAGTTGCCTGAATGCTACCAAGCGTGCCATCACTATGGCCAAAAAATACCAACGCCGCTTACACGTCCTCCATGTGACCACTCAAGAGGAGATGCGTCTTTTAAGAGAAGAGAAAAAATCAGGCTTGATCACTGTTGAAGTTTTGGCCAATCATCTCACCTTGAATGCCCCAGACTGTTATGATCAGCATGGAAGTTCAGCACAACAGAATCCACCCATACGTGAGAAAGTTCATCAAGACGCCTTGTGGCAAGCTATTGCAGATGGCACAGTAGACATCTTGGCCTCTGACCACGCCCCCCATAGCTTGGAAGAAAAGAACCTACCCTACCCCCAAAGTCCCAGCGGTATACCAGGGGTTCAAACCTTACTTCCCATCATGCTTAACCATGTCAATCAAGGCCGCCTCACGCTCGATCGCCTTATCGAGTTGATGGTTACTGCGCCCGTTAAAAGATTTGGGATTCAAAACAAAGGTCATATCAAAAAAGGCTTCGATGCAGATTTCACTATTGTTGACATGGATAAAAAAACAACAATTAAACTCCAAGATCAGGCGAGCTTGGCAGGGTGGACGCCCTATGATGGCATGAGCATCCAGGGGTGGCCTGTAGCTACTATTATTTCTGGAGAGATTGTTATGAAAGATGGCCAATTGGTTGGGAAACCTGTTGGGAAAAAATTAACATTCAAGCCCAACCATTCATAAAATATAAGGAACTCATATTCATTTGGACGACTTAAACAGTTTAGAAAAAAATTCTACTGAATTTATTATTGAAAAACTTTAAGCGCATCCTTCACTTCAAGAACTAACTGATTTGTTCAATACATATCAAAACTGGGGGTCTGGAATGGTGACCTCGATGACTTCATTGTCGGTGGTGATGCCGACATTGGGGGTGCCGGGTTGGAAGTCGTGGAGAATCGCTCCACCTAAATCAATAATGGCCTTGCCGTAAAGTGTATACGGGAAACTTATACCGTCGGAGAGCGGCGGGCCATCTTTGACAAAGCACCGGAGGTCTTGGTTGTCGGTCCAGGCACAATTGTGATGGGCGCCTGGGAATTTTTTGAGGATGTTAAATTCGCCAATCGGCGGCACCACTTGATTGGGGAAAATGTAGTCAATCACGCCATGATTTGAAGTGGCCCTGCCATCTCCTCTCTGGCCAAATGTATCATCGCCCCAACAATAGAACTTGCCGTCTAGTGATTCACCGCACATGTGCAGGAGCCCAGCTTGAACGGATTTGAAAGATACATCAAAAGGAATCTGAACAGGAACACCATAATAATCTTCTTCATACACATAAAACTCAAGAGCTTTAGGTGATGCATACAAAAGGTTTCCATTCTCTAAAAACGAACCTTGACTATTCCCACCCCAACAATAGGTTTGATCCTTATTGGACATGGCACATGTAAAGTCGCCCTGGCCTTTTTGAAGACGTATCAATGTTTCAGTCAATTCATCTGGATTGGGGGCATTAACTTTCTGTAGGGATGGATTGCTCTCTTGCGCCTTGCCATTGCCCATCTGACCCCGATCACCTTTGCCCCAACAGTAAAGCTGGCCGCTTTGATCTTGCCCGCAGGAGTGGTGGTATGCCACAACCAGATCTACAAAGTGCTCCACCTCGGCAGGCTTTTCAACCCGTTGGGGCGTTACGGCCTGCGCATTGATATTTAAGTTAGAGCCCAACTTGCCATAGGCTCCACTGCCCCAGCAATAGATCTGACCTTGATCTGACAGAGCGCAGGCATGTTCAAAGCCTACTTGGACTTTCACAAAATTTTCCACGCCATTGGGCAGAGCAACCTCAACTGGAACGCTACTATCTTGGCTCTGCCCATTGCCCAATTGGCCCTTGCCGTTGGCGCCTTTGCAATAGGTTTTCTTGAGCACGGCATCCACATAGCAATAGAAGCCCCCCATGTGCGTGCTGATCTGGGTATCTTTGGGTAAGGCCAATGGCAATAGACCTGAATTTGGATCAGGGTTTGCATCCGGATCTGGCTTTGGATCAGGGTCCTGATCAACTTGTTGTGTATCAATTGTGCCAGGATCTCCGCAAGAGATGCCAAAGCATACACAGCCGATGATCAGCATTGTGCCCATCCAGAATGTTATCCATGTTTTTTGCATCTTACTTACCTTCTTACAGATTTGAGCTGTTGTGATCCACTGGTCGTTTGGGCCTGCCAAAAAATAACGCTCTGACCACACTTTTTATTATACCCAACATCGATCAGATCTGCATCCCCAATAACTTGAATGGGGTCCAAGTGATCAAGCGGAACGCCTTGAGCCTGCCACGTGCTTTGTGAGGGCTTGGTTAGTCGGACAATCTCTAGCCGGCTTTCAAAGGTCGGTTTTTGAAAGACCAATTGCACGCGCCCATCGTGGCTGGCTGCGATTTTGTTTTTAAAGTTACGCGTGTCAAAGTGATCTGGAACATCGACTGCGGAAACAATCTGTGACTGCGGTCGAAGGGGCTCAAACGCATCCTTGGTCTTGGGGAGCATGTAAACCAAGTGACTCAAACGTTTGGCACCTATTGTCTCTACCCAAAGACTGATGCCCAGATGTATTGTGCCATCTGCGGCCATGGCCATGGATACATCATCTTGATCCAGACCTTGGGTCTCTGAAACTTCTGGCAATTCTTGCCAGAGCTCACGCCGATGATCCAGGCCGTGGTGGCCAAAGAGCAATCCAAAAATATGGTGATTCGTTCCATGGTGATACACGTTTGCCCAATCCCCGTTTTCATTTTGAACCAATTGGTAGTGCACCTGATGCGCAAGGTTGGCGCCGCCAAAGGTCTCAACAGGATCGAGCTGATGATTCGGATCGGCGCTGTTGAGCCAAAATTTCTGCTCGGCTTTTTTAGATGCGCGGTGCAATATAAGTTTGTCTTGGTCTTTTTCCAGCCACACAATCATGTGATCGCCCTGAGCGTTCGATACAAACTTAGGCCCATCAAAGACTTCGCCCCTATTGAGTTGAAAGTGCTGCGCGCCTGATGCTTTGGCATGAAACCTTCTTATCTCTGTCAGGTATAAGTTTTGCCCATCGGAGACTTGCGCTTGTTTTTCCTTCCACATCACAAAACCATCCCCCGCCTGATTGATCGCGCCATCAATATAAGGTTCTATTATACCCTGATAGTTTCGCTCCTCGATGCTTGCCAGGTTTACCTTTTGGGTTGTGTTGTACGCGCCCCTTTCAAACATATAGTCTTGATGAAATGCATATGAAAAAACAAACGAGCCCTGGTCTTCCTCGACCAAAACTTCAAATAAATAACGGTTGCCCTGTCTGTAAAGGGTTTTGGCCAACTTGGCGTCTTGATTGAGATTCTCTTGCGCTTGCGCCTGATGGTCAAAGCCTACACTCAGTTGGCTCTTTAGAAAAAGAGGATCTTGTCCATACCAATCAAAAAGGTTTTGCATGGTCGCATCGTTGGTTTGTTTAAACAAACCTAAGTTAAAATCTTTGGTCAGCCCCAAGCGGGTTTTAGCTTGGACCTGATCCCTGGGATTGATCAAGCCCACCTGCAAGAGTTGGGACCAGCGATCCTTGCCCGGATGCACCCACGCACCTGTATTGGCATTGAAAAAAGAAACAAAGCCCTGCAACTCGCTGGTGCTGCTATCGTCCAATGCTTTTTGCCAGAGCAGGACCGTATCTCCATATGGATTGTGTGACAGCTTGGATCTGTCTGGGTCCATCGTGTAGGCTGTGCCTTGGGCAGCCTGCTTGGATAAATTTTGGGTCAGGTCAGCTGCGTCCTCCCACTGGGGGTGTGTGCATGTGACGCGAATATCTTTGAGGTCACGATCCATAATCACACCGTCGCCTTGACTGACATAGCAGCACTTATCCGTGGGGTGACTTTCGACCTGCAGTGTGAAGGTTTCCCCAACCTCTATTTTATCTTCCATCGACCAAGAGGTCTGTCCTGGCTCAATATGAATCTGCTCTCCGCTGCTGAGTTCTTTTAAAACAATGGGCTGATCAAACACGCCCTCCACATCACCTGAAAGTTTATACCCTTGACCAAATTGAATATGAAGATTGACCTGGCGTGGTTGGCGGTCGAAGGCCTTATCTGAAGCAGCAAAAAAAGCTTCTTTTTTGAATGTAAGAGGGATTTGCAACGAATCATTGATGTGGTGAGCTTTGATCTGTCCGTCTAGGTGAAAAAGAGCCTCGTTATTGTCTGTAATCTCAATCTTTAGAGACGTGCCTTCCGGCAGCAGCGCCTCGTCAAACTCAAAATGTGTACCATTGTCTAGTGTGTCCCCAGTCTCTAGATCCTGATGCCAGGCATTGCGTAAAATCATATACGTTGTGGGGAGCACGGTGCCGGGCTGAGCCGTTTGATCTTCTAAGAGGACAATATTATGCTGATCATAACTGGAGTCAAAATCAATACACCCAACCATGAGCAACACCAGCCCCATAGACAAGTGCAGTCTATATAATGGGAGGTCTTGGCCAAAAAACAACACAACTGTTTTCCAAATATGATCCATATGCCCTTTAATCTAGCAAAATCGATGCCTGATGTCTTCTGATTTTAAGAGCACGCCTATGACAGGTGCTATAAATCATATATTTATAGTCTATGAAAAATGTAGACCAAGAGAAGCGCCAACACGAACTGGCCTGCAACGCTCTGAATGATCCCGATCACATGAATCAACTGCTAGAAAGTCTTAAGTCTTTGACCAAACTCATTGTCAGTGACTTTCAAAAACATCATAACATCACCCTGGAAAACAAAGCTTTAGATACAATTGTGTGTGACGCTGTCACGAAAGCTGTTCATCGGTTTTTAAGCGACCCATCCTATCGCCTCTAGGCACATACCTTGACTGGATACTTAAAGAGGCCCTCGCAAAAAAGTTGTCTTAAAAAGTAACGTTGGGCGACTCAAAGCCAAGAGGCAATTATAGGCATGGCTGGTGTGCAAGCTCAATGCTTGAGCCTTCTTGAAAGGCAACCGAAGGGTCGATGATCAAACGGGAGCCAGAATTTTCCACGGTATAAAGCGCGTTGGCAATGGCAACACCGTCAACGAGAAGCTCTACTGTTTCATCTGTATAATTGCCATCACCATTTGAATCACAAACTGGATCCACCAAATCGAATTGATAGTTATATGCAATAAACTTGGCAACATGTCTGGCCAATTGGTTCATATCAGCTGTAAAACTTTCTCTGGCTTGATCAATGCGGGCTTGGTTACCTCCAAAGTCATCAACAGCATTTCGCAAGTCCAACATCGAGGCCCCAAAATATGCTGCAAACTCTTTGCCTCCCCAGAAGGGTTCCCCGTTGTGTGGGCCAGGTAAATACTCAGGCAGGTTTTCTGGATAAAATCCAATGGCTGCTCCAAAGGATGGAAAGGCGCCATTAAATGCAATCAGGTCTTGTGCAACCGATTCAAAGTCAATGACATTGCTATACTTTGTTCCTGTGGGGTCTAAGGTATAGTTTCCTTGTTGATCTTTACAATGGAAGTCTCGCCGCACAGGGTATTCGTTTTTCGATGGAGGGTTGTAGTAAGGCTGTCCCCTCACGGATGTAAACTCCACACCCGCAGGTAAGTACTTATGATTGTCAAACGTGTCAGTGGCCAGGGGAGATGTTGATGTTAAGGACGCGGGGGTTTGATCATTGATACCCGTTGCCGGCAGGTCTAAGTGCCCGGAGACAGCGCTGATGTCTTGTTCGTCACTGATTAAAATCGGAACAATCGTGGTCTGCCCTGAAAAACAACCATCTGCCTGATTGGCCATAACCACTGCCGGGTCTGTAAGGGCTTGTGTCAAACTATAGATCATGGTTTCTCGGTGCGCGCTGCCGTTGGCTCCTGTGTAGGCTGTCTCAAAATTTTCTAAAAACTTTATGGCTACATCCGTATGGCCCAGAGCGCGAGGTCCGAATGTGCAGTAACAGTTTTGATTGCCAGGGGCAGATACCAAACGCCCTGTTTCTTGAGAGGCATTGACTCCGCGCATGACCCCGATACACATTTTTTCTAACCCCTGCCCTTTTAGGTCAAAAATCCACGGGATTATCGCTGCTTGGATTCTTGCTGAAATAATATCCATTGAGTCTGAATGATCTAAAACAAGCATGAACTCTGGAATAATACTCTGATCGGTCAAGGCAGGCTGTGACCATGTGGCACGCAGCAGCTGATCAGATTTAAAGGACTCTTTGACATGTAAACCGCAATTGAAATAAACCATGCCACAGGCAATAATACAACAGCTTAAAAAAACTTTTTGGATCATTTCCACTCCCTATTAAAATCCAAAAAAAAAGGTTCCTTTAATAAGAACATGTCGACAATTTAAATACACACAGTAAAATCTTGTTTACAATGATTTGAGCTCCTCAAAATATACAAAAAACATCAACATGGTCATCCGCTAAGTACTGTAGTTTTTTTCTTAACTCGGGCTTGAACTCTACATTTTTTTTAAGGCTTTACTGTCGGAATACTTTCATTGCCGACACTTTTAATTCTATTGAATCCCAAAGATTCTGTCGCTCGAATTTTTAAAAACCAAGTGCAGAGGTAACCCGAGTTAACCGTCTGACAATTGATATTGCTAAGCTCAAAAAGTAAGCCTAGAAAAAAAATTCAACGATCTGTCCAGGAAAGTATGCACGGGGAATTATCCATAAAGTCGAATGGGCAATGCTATTTGATACGTGTTTTGAATATATTAAGAAGTTCGGCAAGTTTTTCTTTTTCACCCTTGCCGGTTTTGAGGGCGTTTTTGACACAATGATTGATGTGCGCTTCCAGCAGATTGGTCTCTAGTGATTTGATAGCTGATACAATGGCCTTGGTCTGCATTAGGATATCTGGGCAATAGGTGTTTTTGTCAATTTGCCTTTTGACCCCTTCCAACTGACCAATGATGCGATTGATGCGTGTGAGCTGTCCTGAGTGATCAGGGTGTTTTAATGTTTTTTTGGATGTTGCCATCATGTCTCCTTATAAGAACGTTTAAATAAGAATTAGTAAACCTTATACCCTTAAGGGGTATAAGTAAAGAAAGAAATGCAGCTTTTTAAAACAACGCGACTGGCTTACGATTTTGCTTGATGAAAAACACTCTTCTGGTTAGTTAAGACCATATATATGACAGAACTTACCAAAGAACAATTGTATCGCCCAGGTATGGAGGGAATTCCTGCCTGCCAATCACACATCAGCTTTATCAACGGGCTGGAGGGTGTCCTTGAGTATCGTGGCTATCCTATCGAAGCTTTATGCAAACACGCCAAGTTTGAAGAGGTGGTTCATTTGCTTTTCTTTGGCCATCTCCCCAAAGAGGACCAACTTCAGGCATTCAAGTCAAAACTTTATAAAGCCCAGCATTTGGATGCTCCTACGCGCGCGCTGATCCAAACCCTTCCCAAAGACGGGCACCCGATGGTTGTGCTTCAGACGGTTGTTGCTTCCCTTGCTCTTATTGACCGTCATGTTGATTTTGGCGATCAAGAGCGCAATACTCAAGCCATGATCAATGTCATTGCTAAAACGCCATCTATTATTGCAGCCTTTGATCGATACCGCAAAGGCCTGGATATGGTTGATCCAGATCCAAGCTTGAATCATGCAGAAAACTTCCTCTACATGCTCAATGGCAAAAAACCCTCTGCCCTAGAGGCTGACATTTTTGACACCTGTCTGGTCTTACACGCGGAGCATTCCCTGAACGCCTCTACCTTTAGCACCCGGGTTACCACGTCTACCAAGAACAACCCTTACACAGCATGTGCTTCAGGCATTGGCACCTTGTTTGGACCGCTACACGGCGGGGCTAATGAGCGTGTTTTAAAAATGTTTGAATCTATCGGATCGGTTGACGCTGCACGCTCATTTGTTGAAGAGAAGCTTTCAAAAAAAGAAAAAATCATGGGAATTGGCCACCGCGTTTACAAAACCAAAGATCCCAGGTCGTTTATTCTGCAAGAGATCGCACGGGAATTATTTGACCAGCAATCTGACAATACGCTTCTGGACATTGCACTGGAAGTCGAGAAAGTTGTGGGAAAAAAACTCTCTGCCAAGGGCATTTATCCCAACGTAGATTTTTTCTCTGGTCTGGTTTACAAAATTTTAGGTTTTGAAACTGATCTGTTCACACCTATTTTTGCCGCTGCGCGAACTTCAGGTTGGTGTGCCCATTGGTTGGAGCAAATAGAAAACAACCGTTTGTTTCGCCCAACGCAGCTCTACAAGGGCAACCACCAGCAGAAGATTGTTGATATACAAGACCGTTAAATAAAAGCTTATTTTGGGCTTATTTATATCAAGTCAAAAGGCTCAAAACGGCCTTTTTCATTTTTTCGAATTTTTGAGAAACTGTAATGAGGGTCGTGTTGGTAAAACATCCACCCGTTTTTCTGCATAAGTTGCGTATAAAATGTTTCTTTTTCTTGGATGGCCACTAGGGGCTGCAAATCATAGCCCTGCACCCAAGGCAATGATACATGGCTAGGGGTTGCGACCAGATCCCCCCCAAAAAAAACAGCCTCCTGATCATCTTCAATCCATACATGTTGCTGGGCACACGTATGACCATAAGAGAGTTTTACATGGACCTTGGGGAGTATCTCCTGAGGGCCATCTATAATATTTAGTACTTCATGTGCAATAAGCGCTTCGTGATTTTCTTTCAGGTAGCTGGCGCGTTCCCTAGGGTTAGGGTTTTGTGCCACTTCCAAGTTTTGCTTTTGGACCCAATAGCGCGCATTTGGAAATGTCGGGGCATAAGACCCGTCTTCTTTTCGCACGGTCGCACCCCCAGCATGATCAAAGTGAAAGTGCGAAATCACAACATCAGTAATGTCTTGGGCTCTTAAACTGTGGGCTTGAAGTGAGGCTTCAAGAGAATTGGTTTTCTGATCTACGTGGTACATGGCTTTAAACTTTTCGCCGCCCTTGTCCCCTAGGCCGCAGTCTACAAGCAAATTGACATTACCCTTTTGAACCAGGAGTCCGCGCATGGCCAATTGGATTTGATTGGTTGTATTGCAAGCATGTTTTTTTTCCCACAGCACTTTAGGGACAGTCCCAAACATGGCGCCACCATCCAACCAAATGGTGCCTGTTTCAAGGGGTGCAATGGTATAGCCTGCGATATTCATGTATGAAGTGCTACCAAAGTTGGTTTAAATACGGAATGTTTTTCGTATCTATTGAAATAGTTTGAATCCCTCTCAAAAACTGGTATCAGGAGGGCGTTTTTAAAATTATGGATTTTTTCATTAAAAAAGGGCTTGATTTACCGATCAAAGGACATGCATCTACTGATCATGTTGCCCAATACACACCCTCAAAAGTAGCTCTCTTAGGCGCTGACTATGTGGGCATGAAGCCTACAATGGCTGTTGAAGTGGGTGACCATGTCAAAACAGGTCAGGTCTTATTCTCATGTAAAAAAAATATTGGTCTCAAATTCACTACCCCTGCAACTGGTGAAGTCATTGAAATCAACCGGGGCGAAAAACGTGTATTTCAGTCTATTGTGATTAAATGCGCAGATCAAGACGATCACATTGCCTTTCCATCCTATAAGGGTGCTTCTTTAGACGCCTACACCTCCAATGAGCTTCGCGATCTTTTGGTTGCTTCAGGACAGTGGGCCTCCATACGTCAACGACCGTTTGACAAAGTCGCTCCTGTTGAAGGGCAAACTGCAGCTATTTTTGTGACTGCTACCGACACCCACCCCTTGAGTCCGGACCCTGCATTTATCATTTCACGATTTGAATCTGCATTTCATTTGGGTTTAGATATTCTCGCTAAGCTGACAGAGGCCAAACTTTATATCTGTGTTGGCCAAGATTCTGCTGTTCACTCCCCACTCAAGCAAGACATGTTTCGCGCCCGCTTTGTTGGACCCCACCCTGCTGGCAATGTAGGCACACATATTCATATGATTCAGCCGGCTCATCTGAAAAATCCTGTTTGGCACATTGGCTACCAAGATGTGATTGCGCTAGGGTACCTTTTAGAAACAGGGCAAACCTGGACTCAGCGAGCTATTACGATTGCAGGGCCCCGCACACTCAAACCTCACTATGCTCTAACGCGTAAAGGCGCATGTATCACTGATATGGCCCAAAAAGATGCTCTGGATCAAGCGCGCATTGTCAGTGGATCTATCTTGCATGGTCACACTGCTCAGGGCCCCTTTGATTATCTCGGTCATTTTCATAACCAAGTCACTGTGCTTGAAGAAGATCGAAAGCGAACGCTTTTGGGGTGGCATGCGCCTGGCTTTGATCGGTTTTCAGTCAAAAATGTATTTGTATCTAAGCTTTTCCCCAGCAAACGTTTTGGCTTTACATCGACAACCCATGGTTCACCACGTGCCATTGTACCGATAGGCTCATTTGAAAAAGTAACAGCTCTAAATATTCTTCCAACCCAACTGCTTCGGGCTCTGTCTTCCAAAGACACTGACAGCGCGCAGGACCTTGGATGTTTGGAATTGGCTGAAGAAGACATGGGACTTTATACTTTCGTATCCCCAGGCAAAATAGATTTTGGACCTATTCTACGAGAAAATTTAACCCAGATTGAAAAAGAGGGCTGATGAAACCGCTTCGCTCATTTTTAGATAAGCAGCACCACCATTTTGTCTCAGGTGGCAAACTGGAAAAGCTTTATCCTGTCTACGAAGCCATTGATACGCTCCTATACACGCCTGGCGACATTGCCAAAGGGACAGTCCATGCGCGTGATGGCTTGGATCTCAAACGCATGATGATTACAGTCGTCATGGCATTGACACCGTGTATTTTGATGGCACTTTACAACACCGGTTACCAAGCGCAATTAGGATTGAACAGTTTGGGATTGACTGAAGTAAGCGGTTGGCGCGGAGAAATTTTTCATGCGCTTGGCGCTGCTATTGGTTTTGGTGTCAACCCAAATAATCCACTTACATGCGCCCTGCTTGGTGCATTATACTTCATTCCTGTCTTTTTGGTCACGAACATGGTGGGTGGTCTTTGGGAAGGCTTGTTTGCCAGCATCCGCAAGCATGAAATTAACGAAGGTTTCTTAGTCACAGGCATGCTTTTTCCCCTTACACTCCCTCCAACCATTCCTTTATGGCAGGTAGCTGTGGGCATTAGCTTTGGGGTTGTGATCGGTAAAGAAATCTTTGGCGGCACTGGCAAAAACTTTCTTAATCCTGCACTGACCGCACGTGCCTTTTTGTTTTTTGCCTACCCTGCTGAAATTTCTGGTGATGCTGCTTGGGTAGCTGCTGATGGGTTCTCCGGAGCAACCATTCTTGCACAAGCTGCAGCTGGCGGCATGGAAGCTGTAACATTTACAATGCAGCAAGCTTTTCTCGGCTTGATCCCTGGTTCCATGGGTGAAACCTCAACACTGGCTTGTTTGCTGGGTGCTGGATTCTTATTGATGACCGGTATTGGATCTTGGCGAATCATGTTAACCATGACCCTATCTACGATTGCTTTTGCACTGCTTCTTAATGGTATTGGCAGCCAGACCAATCCGCTATTTGACATGTCACCGCTTTGGCACCTTGTCTCTGGTGGGTTTGCCTTTGGATGTATCTTTATGGCGACCGACCCTGTCAGCGCATCGATGACAGAAAAAGGTCAGCTCTTTTATGGCGCCTTGATTGGTTTGGTTGTGATTGTGGTTAGGGTTATCAACCCCGCCTACCCTGAAGGGGTCATGTTAGCTATTTTGTTTGGGAATGTCTTTGCCCCGCTCATTGATTACTTTGTCGTTCAAACCAACATTAAACAACGCAGGCAGCGCTATGCACAAGGATAGTGTTGTAGGTACATTAGTCGTCGCACTGTTGGTATGCGTCTTTTGTTCGCTGCTTGTATCAGGGGCTGCTGTTTCTCTCAAAGACAGACAAGCAATTAACAAGGCCTTAGATATTAAAAAAAACTTACTCTTAGCCTCTGGGTTGATTACAGAAGATGAAGCAACTCCTGAACATATTGAAAAAACTTTCGCAACCATCAGGTCCGAATTGGTATATTTGGAGACTGGCCAAGTGGTCACAGACGTCGACACTGCAACATTTGATCAACGTAAAGCTGCTAAAGATTCTAAACAAAACACATTGATCGCATCGAACATAGACACGGCCGGCATCAAACGTAGATCAAAGATTGCAACTGTATACACAGTTCAAGATAAGGCTTCGGGCCAGCCGCAAATGTATATCTTTCCAGTTCATGGCAAAGGTTTGTGGTCCACGATGTACGGCTTTTTGGCATTGGATCAAAATTTTGACAAGATCAAGGGCATTGGTTTTTATGAACATGCAGAAACGCCCGGACTTGGTGGCGAAGTTGACAATCCAAAATGGAAAGCCTCTTGGAATGGGAAAAAACTATTCGACGATGATCTAGATGTTAAACTCAAAGTGGTCAAAGGCAGCGTGTCCCCCAATACCAAAAACAAAGACTATAAAATAGATGGTCTTTCTGGCGCCACCATCACAAGCAACGGTGTTACAGGGTTGGTACGATACTGGTTTGGGAAAGACGGTTTTGGCCCATATATTCAAAGCCGTATAGACGGTAAGGGGCTTGAGAGATGAATAAAATAAAAAAAATTCTATTTGATCCCCTCCTTAATAATAATCCCATTGCCCTTCAAGTTCTTGGGATATGTTCTGCATTGGCTGTTACAACCAAGATGGATAAATCCTTGGTCATGTGTCTGGCTGTTATTGCTGTCACAGGCCTATCAAACCTGAGCGTAAGTATTATTCGGAACTACATTCCTTCCAGCATTCGGATCATTGTTCAGATGACAATCATTGCGTCACTGGTCATTCTTACCGACCAAGTTCTCAAGGCCTTTGTTTATGATATTGCAAAAGAACTTTCTGTCTTCATTGGTTTGATTATTACAAATTGTATTGTTATGGGGCGGGCAGAAGGCTTTGCTATGAAAAACCCACCTTTTAGAAGCTTCATAGATGGCATCGGGAATGGTATCGGCTATAGCCTGATTTTGATTTACGTTGCTTTCTTTCGAGAGCTTTTTGGCACGGGCAAAGTTTTGGGGTTCAATATTCTTACCCCAGTATCTGAGGGCGGTTGGTACCCTTCCAATGGCCTCGCACTTTTGGCACCTAGTGCATTTTTTCTGATTGGCTTATTTATTTGGTTGCTTCGAACCTTTAAACCCGAACAAATTGAGGAAAGCTAAAGTTTATGTTTGAGCATTACTTAAGTTTATTTATCAAAGCGGTTTTTGTTGAAAACCTTGCGCTGGCCTTTTTTCTGGGGATGTGCACCTTCCTGGCAGTTTCAAAAAAAGTCAAAACTGCTATTGGTTTAGGGATTGCTGTGGTCGTGGTTCAGACCATTACTGTTCCGGTCAACAACCTCATCTATAATTATCTTCTCAAGGAAAACGCCCTAACCTGGGCAGGCATCGAAGGTGTTGATTTAAGTTTCTTAGGTTTGATTTGCTACATCGGCGTTATTGCAGCCATGGTGCAGATACTTGAGATGGCTTTGGATAAATATGTCCCTGCACTTTACAACGCGTTGGGGATTTTCTTGCCACTCATTACGGTTAACTGCGCTATCTTGGGTGGTACCCTGTTCATGGTAGAACGTGACTATACATTTACTGAGTCTTGCGTATTTGGCTTCGGCAGTGGTGTTGGCTGGGCTTTGGCCATCATGGCCTTGGCTGGCATTCGGGAAAAACTTAAATACGCCGATATTCCTGTAGGCTTACGGGGCTTGGGGATCACATTTATGATTGTAGGCCTTATGTCTCTTGGGTTTTTGGCATTTTCGGGGATTCAACTATGACAAGTATGATCTTGCTCAGCGTGGGGATGTTCACCCTTGTGGTGCTTGTCTTGGTTACCATTATTCTTTTGGCCAAATCTCAACTGGTCACCAGTGGCAATGTTACCATCAGCATCAATGACGAAAAAAACATTGAAGTCCCTGCAGGGGGCAAGCTTATGAATGTATTGGCTGACAATGGCATCTTTGTTTCCAGTGCGTGTGGCGGCGGTGGAACGTGCGCGCAATGCAAAGTCAAAATCTTTGAAGGTGGTGGAGATATCCTAGAGACTGAAACAGGACACATTAACAAAAAAGAAGCTCGTGAGGGCTGCCGACTCTCATGTCAGGTTCCGGTTAAGCAAAGCATGAACATTGAGGTCCCTGAAGAAGTCTTTGGCGTGCGCAAATGGACGTGCAAAGTCCGCTCCAATCACAATGTTGCAACGTTTATTAAAGAACTGGTTTTAGAACTTCCCTCAGGTGAAGATGTGCCTTTTAGGGCTGGCGGGTTTATTCAAATTGAACGCCCTGGTGGCCTAGACATAGATTATAAAAGCTTTGATGTTGAGGACAATTACAAAGAAGACTGGGACAAGTACAACCTTTGGCAGTTTAAATCTGTATGCAAGGAGCCCACCATACGCGCCTATTCCATGGCCAATTATCCTGAAGAACAGGGCATTATCATGCTCAACGTTCGCATTGCCTCACCTCCGCCTCGCCTACCCCATGTCCCACCTGGCATTATGTCTTCCTATATTTTTGATCTTAAACCAGGGGATGAGGTTGTTATCTCAGGACCCTTTGGTGAGTTTTTTGCTCGGGAAACAAAGAAAGAAATGGTGTTTATAGGTGGTGGAGCTGGCATGGCTCCCATGCGCTCTCACCTTTTTGATCAGTTTAGACGCATCAAAACCGATCGTAAAGTTTCATTCTGGTATGGCGCCCGCTCAAAAAAAGAAATATTCTACCAAGAAGACTTTGATGGCATTGACAAAGATTTCGAAAACTTTAACTGGCATATTGCTTTGTCCGAGCCCCTCCCAGATGACGACTGGAGCGGCCATACGGGTTATATTCATCAAGTATTGTATGATCAGTACTTGAAAGATCATCCCAACCCAGAAGACTGTGAATATTACGTCTGTGGCCCGCCAATGATGAACAAGAGTGTGATTGATATGTTGATTAATCTGGGCGTGGAACCAGAGGATATCATGTTAGACGACTTCGGCGGTTAAGCCCTTTGCTCATAACTGAGAAATCGAACCTTTTTCCACCTGGCTGCGTTCTCGCTTTTTCGCAAGCCTCACGTATTCACCCATACGCTACTTTTGCTCAAAAGCTGTGGCCTTGCCAGATAAAAAAATCTTTCGATTTACTTAAACAACAAAGCCCCACATGCCGACCAGAGATATACCTCAGTAAATAAAATATGCTGGCTATGTTTAAAAACCATTTTATCTCATTTCACACAAACAACCGTTTTATGTATTCTCAAATGAAAAATTTAACTTTTTCATTTGCATCGTTGTTTTTGATTGGTTTTTTATGTGCATGTGAGACGAAAGATAAAGTTCATATTGAAACGCTTGCTGGTGTGACGATGGGGACGACCTATCAAATCAAAATGGCCAATCCGCCCGAAACAGATTTTAAAGAACTTCAAAATTTAATTGATCAGCGTTTGGAAAAGATCAATCAACATACATCTACCTATATTGAAACGTCTGAAATTTCTAAATTTAATCGCAGTAAAACGGAACAATCTTTTAAAATTCAAAAGGATTTTGAAAAACCCCTAAAAGCAGCGCTCAGGCTTGCACACTTAACTGACGGCTTTTATGACCCCACCATAGGGCCCTTGGTGAATTTATGGGGCTTTGGACCAAACGCGCTTAAAAAAAAACCAAGACAAAGCCTTATTTCAAAAACACTTCAAGCGGTCGGATACCAAAAACTAACTCTTGTGCAAAATTCTAAAGAAACGTACGTAGCAAAACTGCACCCCGATATTTATGTAGATCTCTCATCCATTGCTAAGGGTTACGCCGTAGATCAACTTGCCGAACTGCTTGTTCAGAATCAGATTAAAAACTTCCTAATTGAAATAGGAGGTGAGCTTCGATCAAAGGGACAAAAGGGAGCGCAACCCTGGATCGTTGCCGTTGAAAAACCCATCAAGGATAACCGTGCAGTGTTTGCAAGCTTCACCCTGCACAACCAAAGCTTGGCAACCTCAGGCAACTATCGAAACTACTTTGATGAGGACGGAATCAGCTTCGCACATACCATTGACCCCAAAACGGGATACCCTGCCAAATCCAATCTATTATCGGTGTCGGTTATACATACAGACTGCATGCTGGCAGATGGATGGGCCACAGCACTCATGGTTTTAGGCGAGGAAAAAGCCCGAAGCATCATCAAAAAACAAAATTTAAACGCCCTACTCATTTTAAGAGAAGAAGATCAACAAGGACTTAAGCTCAAAACTGAAAATTATGGTATATTCAAAAATTTAGATATGAAGCAGGCAAATACATCAACCTCTGGGGAAAAAAAATGAATACTTTTATCGTCACCTTTGTAGCCCTAACCCTTTTCATTTTCCTTATGGCCTTAGGTGTCCTGATGGGACGCAAACCCCTTCAAGGATCGTGTGGTGGCCTAGGAAAGCTCATGGGCAAAACATGCGAGTTTTGTAATAAGCGCGGTGAGTGTACAAAAAACACCTCAGAGACTTCATGAAAAAAACAATTGAGACTAAATTTATGTGTCATGTAGATCTGCTCTACAAAACCTTTTCAAAATATCCATGCAGTTCATCTATGCAAGGATGCCCCTGCTGCGTAAAAGAGCATCATAAAAACAGTCTAACTTCAAAGCCATTAAGAGACTTATTACCTGAAGACATCGACCATTATTCATTTAAAGCCATGACCACGTGGGGTAACGTTAATAACTACAAACATTTTCTCCCACGCATTCTAGAGATCACAACCCAAAGAGAGACCTTGGTTGATACTTTTGTTGTGTTCGGCAAGTTAGAGCGGGCGCAATGGCAGCAATGGCCTGAGAACGAAAGAAATGCTTTAATCGAATTGATAGATGCTTGGTGGGCGTATGATTTAAATTTTGGACCTTATTTTGATGATGAACTTTTTACTGAAATAGCGTTATTTAAAAGCTCTTTGCCGCCCCTAAATATCTGGAGTCTTGAAATGACACATGAATCAATGACAAAGTTCATTGGTTTTCTAAGAGATTACTTAATAGACTTCGTTAACCACAAAGGCATATTTTCAAAAAAGCTTGAACCCTTTATTGATGAGGTACCCCAGCAACTAAAATGGATCGACTCACAAATTCCTTTCCTTGAAAATGCTTTTTTTCACTTCTCAGAGCATAAAAAGGATCTTGCCAAGGAAATATCTGACACGCTTTATACCTATGGTAAAGTTCTCAAAGATTAGATCTGGATACATAACCTTGAAATTTCCGCTTAGAGCGTCCTCCAGGGTTGCACTTCGCACTTGAATGGGCGAAGTTTTTTAAAAAAAGTCTCATAAATCCAAAGTGTAAAAGAAGGCGATGGTGTTTTGGGAGATGTCATTCCCATCAGATATCTTCATGATTTTTTATGGCAATGAACTAAATCTATCCAGAGGCAACCCTTCTAGGGTCAATGCCACCATGGCAAAATGGTGGTGCTGCACGGGATAAGCCTAACTAACGCTAATTATAGATTCACCCGTTTCAATCCTCCGCGCAAAAGGTCTGGCAGCACCACATTTTTATCAAAGGTGTTACTAAATATAAAAACATGATGCAGGTCATTGTAAGGTTTTTCAAAAACACTTAATTTGTATTTATTGATAACACCCATTCAAGTACAAAGTGTACCATTGGGGGAACAAAGGAGAATAAAATGGGATCTAAAAGTATCATGCCAAAAAACTGGATAGAAAAATCAAGCAAAAGCTTAGAAAGCCAAGTCTTAAAAGGCTCTACTGAGGGGGATATTAATGAAGTTTCTAACTATTATTGCGCAGGTCAAGAGCCATGGAATTTTTTTAAACATAGCATTGAAATAACAAGGCTTATTCCTAGTATTGACATTGAAGAAACAGAACAAAATATTGTTGTAAAAGCAGATATACCCGGACTTAAAAGAGATGATATAAAAATCATACTTACAAACTGTTCTTTTATTATTCAAGGTCAAATACAAAGTGACCAAACAAAAGCTAGCAAATATTTTCTACACGAAAGAAGTTACGGAAGCTTTTACCGCAATATTGCGCTCCCATGTCAGGTCGAAAAAAAAAATGCAAACATACACTTATCTAAAGGAGTTCTTAATATCATTTTGCCTAAAAAGAAAATATTATCAGATAAGGAACATTAAAATGTGCTATGAAAACATTACCTGATACACACCCAAAAAAATATTATTTTTGAAAATCAAGCTCGCCACGTTGATATGGATACTTATGCTTTCTATCCCGATAGGATTTGTTATTTCCACATTTATTTACTCTAAAGGATATTCCTACTTATCAGATGCACCTGAAGCATGTGGCAACTGTCATATCATGAATGATCATCTCTATTCCTATCAAAAGTCATCGCACCATACCGGAGCTGTGTGTAATAGCTGCCATACGCCAAGTGGGTTTTTTGGAAAATATATAACCAAAGCTATAAATGGATGGGCTCATGGATATGCCTTTACAACAGGAGATTATGCATGGCCTTTACAAATTAAAGGATTTAATAAAGCCATTACAAACAAATCATGTCTAAAATGCCATACTGGTATTATTCATACTACAAGAGCAGTTAGAGAGTTTGATTGCATACATTGTCACTCGGATGTAGGGCACCTTAGATGAAGATTTTTAGAAACGCACCCTTTTGGGTATTTACAGTTTGCATTGTTATCAGCGCGTCGTGCTTTCTTTTGGCACTTAATATTCTCGAGCGCAAAAATGAAGAGAAAAATATGCACCATCAAGTCAAAAAAATTGGACCTTTAGAAGATAACCCTGCTATTTGGGGAGCAAGTTTTCCTCTCCAATATGAGGGATACCTTAAAAATGTCGATCAGGACAGAACAAGATATGGTGGAAGTGAGGCATTAAAACGTATACCTACTGAAGGCGACCCAAGGGTGATTGTTTCCCAAGACAAACTCAAAATTGACCCGCGCCTTGTTACAATGTGGGCTGGTTATGCCTTTTCAAAAGATTTTAGAGAAGAAAGAGGACATGCATTTATGCTTTCAGATCAAATCTATACTAAGCGGCAAAAAGTTGGTCAACCAGGAACGTGTATTAACTGCCATGCCTCAACTTATAAAGCAATGATGTTACTTGGAAATGGAGATTTAACCCAAGGATTTTATAAACTAAATCAAATGCCCTATATGGAAGCAGCCAAACAGGTTAAGCACCCTGTAAGCTGTATTGATTGCCATGATCCTGAGAACATGAAATTGAGAGTGACAAGACCAGCTTTTATTGAAGGCATAAAATCCTACAAAAAATTTATGGGAGTTGATGACTATGACGTTAATAAAATGGCATCTGTCTCTGATATGAGAGTATTTGTCTGTGCTCAGTGCCATGTAGAATACTATTTTAAAGGTAAAGATAAGGTACTAACTTACCCATGGTCCAAGGGATTAACGGGAGATGCGATTCTTTCGTATTATAATGATATCAATTTTAAAGACTGGACACATAAACTTACTGGGGCAGAGGTTATAAAAGCTCAGCATCCAGAGTTTGAAACTTACTCAAACGGTATTCACGCAAGAAGCGGAGTGAGCTGTGTTGACTGCCACATGCCCTATAAAAAAGTAGGTGCCATGAAGATTACCGATCACCAAATCAATAGCCCTATGCTAAAAGTAAATCGAGCGTGTAGAACATGCCACAGCATCCCTGAGGATGAACTCATTGAAAGAGTTAACCTCATTCAGGATAAACATACTGAGATGAAAGACATTGTCTTTGATGCACTCATTGCCTTTATTAAAAAAATTGAAGAAGCGCAGGGCCACCCTGACATCGATAAAATTCGAAAGTACCAAAGGGATGCACAGTTTTTACTCGATTATGTTGAGGCAGAAAATTCAGTGGGATTCCATGCACCACAAGAGTCAGCTCGCACTTTAATGCAATCCCTTGATTATATCCGAGAAGGCGAAATTTTGCTCAGCAAATAAATCTCTCACCCAAACATAACCCCCAAAAACATGACTTAGATCATAGCGTGTTTTATTAAAGTGTTTAAAGTTATATTCATTACAGCAAACCCTAACAAAGGAGAATACAATGAGCTTTAGAAGCATCATACCTAAAAACTGGCAGAACAAATACCAGGAAAGATCTAAAGATCTAAGCCCCATTGGTTCTATGAGGCAAGAGTTGGATCATCTTTTCGATCACTGGTCACAAAGAGACCCATGGAAGGTTTTCAAGCAAAGCGCAGGTTTGGAACAGTTTAACCCTAGCGTTGATGTTGAAGAAACAAAAGACAGCATCATTGTTAATGCTGAACTTCCAGGGCTTGAAAAAGACGATGTAAAAATTGAGCTTTCCAATGGAACTTTGACGATTGAGGGAGAAAAAGAGCAAAAAACCAAAACAGAAGACAGCAATTACTTTTATCATGAAAGAAGTTATGGAAGTTTTTATCGCAAGGTAACATTGCCCTGTGAGGTTGATAAAGACAATATTGAGGCATCTTTCTCTAAGGGTGTTCTTAATATTCTATTACCTAAAACTGAAGAGGTCAAACAAGACACAAAGGAAATTGAGATTTCCTAAACAGTGCTCCTGTTGTTAATCAATGAGATCAAAAATACAAAAAGTATTTTTGATCTCATTTTATATTTTTGCAAATCTACGCTGATTCAACTGGTACTTTAAATTTTGAGAATAACTTTAGAAAACATACTCTACTATAAATCTGTCGTCGAATTTTGCTTGTATATATTAACCAGCCTTTTTACCAGCTTGCATATTTTATATAGAAAAAAGCACCAATCCTCTGTGGTGGCTTGGATCGCAATTGTTTGGATCGCGCCTTTTGTTGGATCTTTGATTTATTGGGTATTCGGGTTTAATCGAATTTACCGCAAAAAAAAAAGCCAAAGAAATCTATCGATTGTCTCTAATCAAAACCAATATATTGAAAAAAACACCCCTAAACTTGAAAAACTCTCACGTGCCGTTACGCAACTCCCTCTTACTCACAGTAACCGAATAGACGTTCTACATAGCCAGCAATATGCTTTTACAGAAATGATCAAAAAAGTTAGACATACAAAATACACCATCACGCTTTGTACCTATATTTTCAAATACGACGAAGTGGGAAAAGAATTTATCAAAGCACTCAAAGATGCCCAAAAAAGAGGTGTCGAAGTAAGAATATTGATTGATTCAATGGGAAGCAGATACTCGCCCCGTTCTATTCTAAAGATATTTAAACAAAATAAGCTCCCCTATGCTGTTTTTCTACCCACGCACCTTCCGTGGAAGGTGCCCTCTATCAACTTACGAAATCATCGAAAAATACTTGTTCTAGATGGGAAACAAGCCTTCACTGGAGGCATGAACATAAGCGGATCTATCAACCCAACAGCGCATACGCACCGGGACATTCATTTTTTTGTTGAAGGACCAGTTGTAGAACATATTCAAAAAGCCTTTTCAGAAGACTGGGAATTCTCAGCAGGTGAGGTACTAGAAGGTCAATACTGGTTTGGAAATTATGTTCCTGCCGGAAATGTTAGCGCCCGGGGCATTTTTGATGGGCCGGATGAAGATTATAATACTATGAAGACCATTTTTATCTCTGCTATTGGCCAAGCAAAGAAACAAATTCAAATCATGACACCCTACTTTCTTCCCGATGAAACTGTCATCAATGCGCTCCAAATTGCATCAAAATCAGGCATTAACGTAAGGATTATTGTACCTAAGAGAAATAACATTCGATTCATTCAATGGGCCTCTACAGTACCTCTGAGTGATTTACGAAACATAGGTTGTGAAATTTATCTTTCACAGGAGCCCTTTGACCATAGCAAACTATTTTTGGTAGATGATGACCTTTTTTTTATTGGCTCGGCCAATTGGGACGATTGCAGCTTTAAACTAAACTTCGAGTTCAATCTGCAATGCTACGACAAAGAAATTGCTACTGAACTTAAGAGCTATATCGACACAACTGTACAGCGCTCAGAAGTTCTGCCAAAAAAATACTATGACACCAACCCAGGTTGGGTTCGTTTACGTGATCATCTTTTCTACATTCTTAAAGGATACATGTGATGATAAAAAAAGTCTTTATCCAAGCAGTAGATCTCAGCAACGCCAGCCAAACCTATGGGGAGGCTATAACTCTTCTAGAAAAAGACACTCCCATTTCATTGCTGGTCTGGAATGCAAATAAAATTAATCCTTTAGAACTTATGAAATCTTTAAAAAAATGTGCTCAACAGCCTCACTTCCTTCTATTGCAAGAGGTAGGCTTATATCAAGATAATGACCGACCCTTTACTTACTGGGACAAACATCAGTGGGTTATGGGAAAAAACTTATACTTGCCCAGAAAAAAAATTTTCAGTGGCGTGAAAACAGGTTCAAACTTTAATTTTGATAAATTTGATATCTGGCATAGTCAAGATCAAGAACCTTTTATTAAGGTTCCAAAGGTGGGGGTTTCATCATTACATAAAATAAGAAATGATTTTAAAAGACTTTTAGTAGTTAATGTTCACTTCTTGAACTTTGTAAGACAGACTACTTTTCTAAAAGAACTCAACACCTTGAAATCAATCATCGCAGGCCATTCAGGACCAATAATCATAGCTGGCGATTTTAATACATGGTCTGTATTTCGGTACCAGTCGCTTATAGGATTTGCTCAAAAATCTAACCTTAATGAAGTGGTTTTTAAAGAAAAGAACATTCATCGTTTTATGCGCAAGCAACTCTCTTTTGTTTTTACTAAAAACATTAAAGTGTTGCACGCTTCCATTTTAAAATCAATCACCCTATCAGATCACTATCCCATGCTTATCCAAATCAAACTATAAAGCATGTCTATTGAAACCAATCTTAATTTCTTTAAATACTGCCTAAACTACTATCATGGTTATACGTATTTTTTAGTAGGGTCTGTACTTTTGTTTTTATTTTCCAGCGCATCTATATTTTTATTCTTTGTCTACATACCTTCAGACTATCTACGGATAAGGCCTAAAAACAAACCCTTAGGATTCATTAAAGCCATAAAAAATGTCTTTGGGTATCTGCTCATATTAGTTGGGATCATCTTGCTCGTGCTTCCAGGTCAAGGACTCATCACCATACTTATGGGACTAATCTTAATTGACCATCATCACAAGGATGTATGGATCTCTAAGTTTTGGAAAAGTCCTATTGTTTTTTCTAAAATAAATGCGTGGCGGAAATTATTTTCAAAACCTCCTCTGATACCACCTGAAACAGAATATTTTGAAACTAAAACATAGCAACCAATTAGTATTAAAAGCTACAAAAAAGCAAAATCATCTATCTTGAATTTATGATTGATATTTTTAATAAGTGGATCATTATCTGAAAGCATTTTGAGAAGCCTACTTTTATTAACAAAAGAGGCTAAAAGTCCTTCCCCAGCAATACCCGTGCAAGGATAAACCCGATGCTGCATAAAGTAATTGAGCCCCACACAGCAGCGCCCTTCAAGTATTGACATCCTTACATCTAATTCAGAATCAGCAAACAAATGCATTGACCCCTCATGAATAACGTAAGCGCCATAAGGCACATGGTTTTTATAAAAAAGCACCTGACCTTTCTTAAAGGTAGATGCCAAAGCTTGCCTTTGCCAGATCAGAAAATTTTTTTCTTCTAATGTTTGCACCAAGTCATTAGCTGTAAATGTTTCAAAAGATGTCACGGTTTATACTGATGTTAAGATCTACCAACTTTATGGCTTAAATAGTATGATATAAATCATACCAATCTCAAAATTAAATGACCGTTTTTATGAGGCTGAAGTCGTTTTAAATATAGGAAAAAATACAACAAAATTTCCGTTACTATTTAATGGAGTTGGTATCAATTGGCGTCTAGACCCTAGTGGTCAAAAGATGCTTCCTCCATCAAACGTTCTTGATTTGCTATAAATATTTTTTTACCATCTAACCTGATATGACCCAGAGCGTTAAAATCAGATAAAGTCCGAATAACAGTTTCGGGGGTAGAATCAACCATTGAACCCAATTCTGCTCGCGTGAGTTTGGTATCTAGTAATATTTCATCTCCTTGTTTTTTTCCGTGTGTTCGGCCCAATACCAAAAGCAAATTGCTTAATCTCTGTCTAACATCCTTGTTCTGAATATCTGTAAGTCTTGTTTCTACTGCGTCAAGGTGCGAGTCCATGCGAAGAATAATATTAAGTGCCAGATTTTGGTTTTTATGAATCAGCTGGTTCATAAATTGCTTATCTACAAAGCATATGTGAGCATCATCCATGACATGGGCGGATGCTTCTGCTTCTTTTTGCGACAGCAGGGCTCTGACGCCCAGTACAGACCCTCCCTTTGCGATTCTCAAAAGTACTTCTTTCCCGTTTTCGCCATTTTTGACCAATTTTACCTGTCCGCTTGCAATGCAAAAAACACCTTGGCTGAGGCTTCCTTCGTAAAATAGTGTTTGTCCCTTTTTATAGGTATTTGTAGTTTTATATAAATCTAATTGACTCAATAGAGGCTCTTGCAAATCTTTAAAAATGCTGTTGACCCGAGATGAGCAGGTTTTGCAATGCATTCCCTCATTTTTATCTGCACACTTTTGAGATGAATACGGCTCTGATGCCTTTTTATGAGTAGACATTGTGTTTTTTTGTTCCATGTGCACTTCCTCTATAGTTCTTAAGAACTTACTCCTACCTATAACGTTTGCACAAGTCATTTACAATCAAAAATATAAATCCGATACTTCAGGGCAACCAATGACCTGATCCCCAAAAAAGCATGACCTAGGTCATAGTGTTTTTCTGATTCTTAAATACATTAGAATACATCAACGAAAGGATACCCATGACCCAAACTAAATTAAATGACTTTCTTGCAACTCATAAGTCTTTCCATAGACAAGTGCATCAAGTACTTGAAGAACTCATAAAAATGGAAGACGGAGATTTGGAAGAAATCACCCAAATTTTTTCTAAGGAGGACTTAGATATTCTTAGATCAACCTCTAATTTAACAAATAAAACTATTTAGCCTTTAGGCTAAATAGTTTTATTGAAAGCTACGCGACCTATTGGTTTTATTGGAGGACGCTTGAAAAGGATATTATTATTTTTATTTGGTACAATTATCTGCGCATGCGGTGAATGTCCTCCCGATATACGTACAAAAGTATTTGTTGATTACGGACATCAAGATGACCATACAGATCAAGAAGACCTTATTGACGATAACCAAGAAGAAAAGCTTAGATACAGAATATTAGGAAATGTTGAAGGCTTACTTGACGGAGATACGCTCGAAGTTTTTATTGATGTCAGTGAAGAGATAATCAAAGTCAGCAATGGACCTTTCAGATCATCTATACTTGAATTGCAAACAAACAACACACAAAAATACAACCTTACGCTGAGCTTAGCAGATATTTCACATGAGTACATGTGTTTCATAAAAAATGGATCGGGAACAGTGACGGGCAAAAATATCACAAATGTCATGATCAGATGTATTTGTGGGACCTCCCCCTGGATGTATGATCTTTCTGATGAGGAGGTCGAAGACATCCTCTTTAAAAAACGTGACATGCATAATGGAATGAAAGAGCAAGGTCGCCAGCTTATTGAGTAACATCATGATAAATCTTTGGAAAGCCCAACAAAAACCTTCAGGTCCCTATTTATGGTGCTTAGTAAATTTAAATCGACCCAATTTGGTTCGTTCAAGAAAAATGGGGTCACAACTCAAAGAGAGACGCCAGGCTTACCATCAGCCAAAAAGTATTTGAGACTTAGTTTATCATGCGCAACGCTATGTAAGGCGTAAGGTTAAAAAGAAACCACATAAGTTTAAACATACCCAGCATTGAAAAAATAAGCATGTTATAACGTTCTCTCTGAATTTTAAAAAATTTCTGATGATAGTGATATATCCAATCAGGCTAGATAACATAAAAAATAACCCAAATCAGGCTCACCCCAAAATTAATAAAAGCACACCAGCCAAAAAACTGGGTTAATTTTTCTATCGACATAACAAACTCCTTTTAGAAACCTCTGCAAAAGGGGGGAGCGCTCTCCTCTTTTGCAAAGGTTTTTTTAATATTAATATTACCTTCTAAGCTCAGAAACAGCTTTCGACGCTGCATCATGCATTTTTTGGTCCAAGACTTATTTTTGCTTTTAATGCTTGGTTAAGTTCTTCAACATCTAAGTGTGTTAAATCACTTGAAACTGAATCAACAATTGACTTTTTGCACACATCTTCCATTTTGGAACGTAAAATGCCTAAAACCTTAGGGCTTGAGACCAAGATGAGCCTTTCAAAGCTTCCTTTTTGAAAATGATCGTTAAGCTCATCCGCAATACTTTGGCAGTACTCTTCCGTCACGGTCTCTTTGTATGCTGTGGACGATTCCATAGCATGGCGCAACTCTCCACTTTTTCCAAAAGTCCTTCCAGGACGATCAACTTGATAATCCTGTTCTTTGAGATGAGCACGTTCATTTTCAATCTCCTTTATTGGCTCCAGGTCCTTGGTAAGGCCCGTTCCCGTAAAAAATTTTGCAACTGAATTGTTGCATATGATAGTCCATGTTTTCATATTTTCCCCTCCTCTATTTATATTAAGGAAACTGTTTCGAACAAATGAGGGACACAAGCATCCCAATTTAGTTCTTCTTCTATACTCAATCGCAAAGCATCACTGGCTGTATCTTCCCCATGCACTAAGAATGTTTTTTTGGGTTTTTTTTGTGCCTTGCTAATCCAGTTTAACAATTCACTATGATCTGCATGTGCTGAAAAAACATCTAGGCTAGATATTTTTGCACTTATACGATGATGCTGACCATGAATTTTTATGATTTTTTGGCCACGCAGTAATTTTTCACCCCGTGTACCAGGCGCTTGAAATCCAACCAAAAGAATCAGGTTGTTCTCATCTCCCCCAAACGTTTTTAAGTGATGGAGTACTCTACCCCCGGTCAGCATACCGCTGGCAGAAATAATAATCATGGGTCCTTTTTGTTTGTTAAGTCTTTTAGATTTTTCTACAGAATGAACAAATTGAATATTTGAAAAAATCGCCTCACATCTTTCCCTAGTCAGCTTATGGTCCTGGGCACGAAGATAAAATAATTCGCTTACTTGCGCGGCCATGGGACTATTGAGATAAACAGGTACTGAAGGAATAATTTTTTTTTCAAGCAGTTGATGAATCGCGAACATTAATGTCTGCGCACGCCCTACTGCAAATGATGGAATTAACACAACTCCACTATTCTCTATGACAGGAGACATAACTTTACCTAAAGCTTCAATCGGATCCAATTTTGGATGTAAATGCCCTCCATAGGTTGATTCCATAATAATATAGTCAGGTTTTGAAGGCGGCTCCGGCGGGAACATCAGCAGATCATTGGATCGTCCGACGTCTCCAGAAAACAAAACTTCCTTCCCATTGGATTTGGCACTGACACTGGACGCGCCCATAATGTGGCCCATGGGCTGGAATGTAATATCTATATCTCCTACCTTAATAGGGCTTTTCATCTGAACTGCAGAAAAAGAATTCAAACAAGCACGTGCCTCTTGTTGTGTGTAAAGGGGTAAGGCTGGGCTGTGTTTTGAAAACCCTTTCCGATTAATATACTCAGCATCTTCTTCTTGTATATAACCTGAGTCTGGCAAAAGAATGGAACATAGACTGAGTGTGCCTTCAGAGCAATATATAGACCCTTTATAGCCCTGCTTAAACAGTCTGGGTATATACCCACTGTGGTCTAGGTGCGCATGTGTCAGAATAATCCCATCAAGTTCTTGGGGGTCAGGCAATGAAGTGTCCCAGTTTTTTTTCCTAAATTTTTTTGTTCCTTGAAATAGGCCACAATCGATCAACAACTTAGACTTTTGTGTTTCCAATAAAAACCTGGAGCCTGTGACCGTTCCTGCTGCACCTAAAAACGTCAAATTCATCTTTTTATTGGTTTTTCTGGGTAAGGTTGAACCGATAATACTGGAACAGAAAGAGAACGAATTACTTTTTCCGTCACACTTCCTAGGACCAGGTGAGATATCCCTTTTCGGGCATGGGTTGGCATCGCAATTAAATTAATCAGGTGTTCATCACAATACACTTTGATTTCATCTACTATATTGCCTTGTGTTACTGTTGATTTTACTTTGAATTTTCTTGTTTTCACATATTCAACGACACGAATCATCTCTTCAGCTAAACCACTTAGCAAGTCTTGCTGTAGTTTTTGCACGTCAACCCACATGGTGTTGGGTAATAAATATGCTTCTTGAAAATTCGTCACATGTAGCAAATGCAATTGAATATTATCCTCTCCAAACAAAAGGGAGATCGAGTCTAGGACTCGTCTAATATTTTCTGGAAAAGATACTGGTATAAGAATGTCTAGTTCGTAGTTCATAAAACAAACTTACGCGCAAAAATAAACTTTAGATATGATCTAGATCATATTACTCAGAGCTCCGAGTAATATGGGTCGAAAAAACTGACTGTGAAGGTGGCTTAAAAAGCACGTAATATACTAGCAGGCCCTACTAAGAATATATTCAACGAATCTACCTATATGTAATGGGCATTTGTTCAGGCCAACCAAAAAAATTAAACAAGTTCTCCCGCCTTATGTCCCAGGCTTTATTCGCTTGTAAACCACATCCTAAACCTTTCAGCCTAAAACACAGCAAAATTTTTCAGGGTACCTATTCTTTAGGTTCATAAATAAAGGGCTGAACAGAAAGGACCGGAATAGAAACAGATCTAATCACCTTTTCAGTCACGCTACCTATGAGTAAATGGAATATGCCTTTTCGGGCATGGGTTGGCATCACAATTAAATCGATAGGATTCTCATTACAATATGTTTTAATTCCTTCTACAATATCCCCACTACCTACATGTGTTTGTACATCAAACTCTTTTGATTCTACGTCTTCACCAAAATCAATGATTTTTTTGTTTAAACTCTCTAACAAATACTGATGAAAATTGTCTAAATTTTCTTTTAAAGTGTTCGATATCGAGTACTCCTTATAAAAATCAGTAATATGCAATAGATGTAATTTAACATGGTTATCTCTGAATAAGTGAGAGATTGAATTCAGCACACGTGTCATCTCTACAGTAAAACATACAGGTATAAGAATATTAATATTTGATTTACTCATGAGATAACCTTACCTATAAAACCACTTTTAAATATGATCTAGATCATATAACTCTAGGGCCAAAAATGATCAAATGAAACCTATGAAAAAATATTTTTTGATTTTTATTATTACTGGCCTTGCCTTTTCACTCCCACACATTGGGCACACATCAAAAAAGCATGTGCTCCCGACCATGTATGCGTTTTTAGATCGCATCATGAAAATAAGTCCTGAAATATACGATGAAACTATTTTTACCAGCCCTAAAAAAAGGGAAGACGTTGAGCAAACGCTTTTAGAGCTTCGGGTCCTGTCTAAAAAACTCAAACAACACAAAGGTCTACAAACTCCAGGCTATGAAGTAACTGCAGATTATTTTATTGATAATATACAACAAGTACATGAGTCTTATAGAGACGGAAACAGAAAATATGCACAAAGGCTTTTCAGATCGACCTTACACGCATGCAGCCACTGCCACACACAAGAAAGTTCGAACAGGAACATGCGATGGGACTTTTCACAGTTCCAGCTTCCTAAAAAGCCCATAGATCAAGCAAGTTTCTACTATACCATCAGGAAGTATGCACCGGCTTGGGACCTTTTTTCTAAAGTTGTTCAAACATATGGGAAAGACCATAAAAACAAAAAAAACCTTGAGACTGCACTCAACAGACTTTTAACCATCTCCTTGAGAGTCGATCGAAAACCACAAAAAATGGTTACATTTTTAAATAACCTGAACAACAAAAGGGAAATGCTACCCTATTTTCAGAGTTTGATTAAGAGCTGGACAAAAGAGCTCACCAATCTACAAAAAAATAAAAATACGGCTCAACTATTAGAAAAAAAGGCACCATATTTTTCCAATGCCGTTGATCTACTATACCGGGATATTTTCCCATTTCCCAAAGACGGTAGGTCCGGAAGAGTTGTCATGGAGTATGTCACTGGCATCATGTTCGAGTATGTTAATAAGCATCCCAAAAATCCACCGCAAAAGATACTTTACTGGCTAGGCATTTCTAATTTATCCCTAGACAAATTTGAATCGTCAATCATTGGCGTAAAATTTTTGGAAAAGTGCATCGATAACTACAAAATGACACCCGTTTCTAATAGCTGTTTTGACGCCTTGGAAGAGCACTGGGTATTGGGATTCTCAGGATCATCCGGGATTAAACTACCCATTGACCTACAGGACATTTTAAGAGCTTATCGCAAAAAACTCAACGTTGAGCAGCCATGGCTGAATTATTGACCTTTAAAAATCACTCCACCATTACCGCCTTGGTCAAGCTTCTTCGCTGGTCGGTGATAAGTTTTTGGGCTACTTATTAATTGGGGCAATAACTAATATAATATTATAAAGTACAGTATACAGCATGTATGGATTTTGGAAAATTAGATCATAAGGCAAGAGAAGCGATACGAATCAAACGGTAGAAACAATATGTTAAATTAAGGTAACGCAAAAAAGCACTCTACACATTGATTTTATATGAACTTTACTCAAGAGCAACTTTTGGATCTGTTTCAAGACATTAAACATAGGCGGGTAGTGCTTAATGATTCAATGATATTAAATTTAATAGATTCGGTAAAGACCAGTTATAATAGGGACACATTCACATTTGGCATAACTCTGCTTTGTATTTCCTATGGTTCTTCTTATTGGACTGACCCCCAAAAAGTGGACGGTATAAAAGACTAGCAGCTCAGCAATTCGTACTGGACTGGTGATAGATAATCAAGAGAAGAGTGTAATCTTTCTTGATTGTAAAAGTTGAGGATGTAATCCTCGATGGTTTTTTGAGCCTCCTTTCTGGTTTGGAATGTGCGTCTGAGAACACATTCTTTTTTCAAAGTACCAAAGAAACTTTCCGTAGGTGCGTTGTCCCAACAATTTCCCTT
>ENA-ORXR01000320-ORXR01000320.1-marine-metagenome-genome-assembly--contig:-NODE-320-length-70917-cov-9.605689_pt1 | contig 70917 bp, 73 predicted proteins | sample MGYA00237866_ERZ511479 | MGnify/ENA metagenome assembly ERZ511479 | reverse complement strand
GCAGCGATACCGAAGGCAAGGCCCAGCTCGACAACTTCATCGATCCCGAAGCGCGGTGGCCCGTGATCGTCACGACGCCGCGGTTGCTCTCGACAGGCGTTGACGCGCAGACCTGCCGCCTGATCGTGCTCGATCGTGAGGTCGGGTCGATGACTGACCGAACGCACAAGGAGCTGACGGACGACGACATTGGCGTGATCACGCAGACTTACCGCGCGTGGCGTGGCGTGGCGAGAAGGTGGATGGTAGCTACGAAGACGTGGCGGGGTTCTGCACTTCAGCTACGCTTGACGACATCAAAGCGAACGATTTCGTGCTGACGCCGGGGCGGTACGTAGGGGCGGCGGCGGTCGAGGACGACGGGATTCCGTTCAAGGTGAAGATGGCGGAGTTGGCGAAGAAGTTGTTCGAGCAGATGAAGGAAGGCGAGCAGTTGGATGATGTGATTCGGGGGAATTTGAAGGGGTTGGGTTATGGCGGTAGACCGACTGGAGCGAACGCGCGGACATCCAGGCTGAGCTGAAGGTCCACCTGATCCTGTTGCTCGGCAAGCACGGCTACCCGCCGGTTGATCGGGACGAGGTGTACAACGAGATCTTCGAGCAGGCGGAGAATTTCAGGAAGTACCGCGATCGTCGAACGGGAGCTGGATGATGGCCGCGCCCGTAACGCTCGGCACGTCGATCCGCATTTTCCTGGCAGACGGGTTCGTCGTGTACGCGGGTGCTCTGGCTCGGAGCGTCGACACGCCGTCGATCCATGCGTTCGGTGCCCAGCTTCGAATTGCATTGCGAGAGAAGGGGTTATTCGTCGAAGCCGGCGATCAGCTGCGGTTGACCGAGGACTATCTCTTTACGTCCCCGTCGTCAGCAGCGATGGCAATGCTCGGCCGCAACGCGAACGGGCGCGTCGAGTGGAAGAATGCTGATGGTCGGACACTCAAGGCGCTTCAGATCGCCGGGAGCGGTGACGACCTTTAGGAAGCGTTCATCGATCGCAGAGGCTTCGTGCGGGAGGTAAGGCTCGTCGGGCGAGCACCGGGAATGGTCGCAATCCCGCCGGAAATTTCGGGACTGTGCCCACCAAGTGACTAAGTGGGAGGTTCGAGCCAATTCTCGACAGCCAGTCCATCCACTCTGGAGAACTCTCCGCGGTTAGCGGTCACGAGCACGGCACCGCGGGCGAGGGCGTGCGCCGCGATCAGAAGATCGTTCGGACCGATCGGTGTGCCACGCCGCTTGAGTGCAGCTCGCAGCAACGCGTACTCCCGGTCCACAGGTTCGTCGACGGCGATGATCTCGATGCTGGAAAGCACGGCATCCACTTGTTGCCGCAATCGTTCAGATTGACTGTTCTCGACTCCGAATCGGAGCTCGGCAGCAACGATGATGCTGATGGAAACGTTGGACTGACCAACCGCCGCGATACGGTGGGCAACGGCGCCCTGAGGTGATCGGATGGCGTCACTCAGAATGTTCGTGTCTAGCATCCAATGGCGCGCAGGCACTACAGTTCCGGCTCGTCGAGAGGAAGCAGATCGTCGTCATCAATATCGGGAAAGGGCTCGTCGAGCGGCTTGAGTCCAGCGAGAACTTCCAGCAGGGAGCCTTTACGCACGGGCTCGACAATCAGTCGGTCGCCTTCCTTGCGGATCATTGCCTCCTCTCCGTCGAACTCGAAGTCCTTCGGAATTCGGATCGCTCGGTTGCCCCCATTGTTGAACAGTCTCACCCGTCGTTCGGCGCTCATGGTTTCGGCTCCTATCTCAACATATGCCCAAAGCTATGCCAGAGATGTGCCACAGTCAAGTCGGCCCGCTTTACCGTTAATCTGGGGAGACGCTTCATAGCGAAAAGTGCCAGGATTCAGGTAGCCGGAAACCCCTTCAATATTGCAAGTTATGCCCTCTTGACGATGATGGTCGCGCAGGTGTGCGAACTCGAAACGGGCGACTTCGTGCACACGCTCGGCGACGCGCACCTCTACTCGAACCACTTCAATCAGGCCCGCGAGCAGCTTAAACGCAAGCCTGGCCCCTTGCCGACGATGCACCTGAATCCCGACGTCACGGATCTGTTCGCGTTTCGCTACGAGGACTTCCGGCTCGAGGGCTACGACGCGGCGCCGTCGATCCGCGCGCCGATTGCGGTGTAACAAGGGGTAGATTCGAGTAGCCGATCAGACAAAACAAGTCTTGCTACTTCCACTCGCCACCTGCTTGCGCGTGTTGGGATTCGAACAGAGGTCAGTCCTCCAGGTCGGCACTGAATGTGTTAGTGTTTTTATGCGAAAACACCGATTTGCATATCTCATGAGCCGCCTAACAGTTACATTGTCAGACGAGCGCTATCGAGCGTTGAAGGAAGCCGCTGCCCAGCGCGGCAGGACCATTGGTCAGCTCATTGACGAGAGCCTCGAGTTCTACGGCATCAAGTCGCGTGACGACGCGAGGGAGATTGTGCGCCGTGCCAGGGCGTATGCTGATCTGCCTGAGGACGAGGCGATGTCCATTGCGCTGGACGAAGTGAAGCGCGTCCGCACCGGGCAGTGACCGATCTCATCGCGATTGTCGACACCAACGTTGTCGTGGCAGCACTACTGACCTCCCGTGCAGGATCCCCGGTCGCACAGGTACTTGATGGAATGGTGGCGGCTCGATTTTCCTTCGCATTGTCGGAAGCGCTGCTCGCTGAGTACCGTATTGTTCTTGCGCGTCCGAAGTTGCGGAAGCTACACGGTCAGAATGTCGAGGCCATAGAGTCGCTGCTTGTCGAAGTGGTTCAGAACGCTATCGTCATCGATCCTGTGAGCGCACCACCGGCACCCGATCCCAAGGATCAGATGTTGTGGAACTTGTTGGCAGTTCGACTCGATCTGGAGCTGGTAACGGGAGACCGAGCGCTGTGGCTCGACGTCGGGATGGGTGGCCGTGTCGTGACTCCGGCACAGTTTGTCACCAGCCGTGCGGCCCCTACCTGACAATGTGGCTCGATGAACCGTCCTTGAAGCGGCGGCCAGGTGTGGCCACACAATAGCGAAAGAGACTCGAAACCGGGTGACCGGAAAACCGTTCAATATTGCAAGTTATGTCCTCTTGACGATGATGGTGGCGCAAGTCGTCGGGCTCGAACCAGGCGACTTCGTGCATACGCTCGGGGATGCGCACTTGTATTCCAATCATCTGGAGCAGGCGCGGGAGCAATTGACGCGCATGCCCGGGACGTTGCCGACAATGGTGTTGAATCCGGACGTGGCGGATCTGTTTGCGTCGTCGATTCGGGCGCCGATCGCCATATGAATGGTCGGTCGACTGGCCGTGCGTCACGCGCGGCGGCGTCGGAAAGCGGGCGTGATGTCTTCTGGAGGGGGTGGACCGTTGCTCGCTGGCATGCGCTGCTGCTCGCGACGCAGTAGCTGCTGCCGTATCGATCGGCGCACCTGATAGTATCGAGTCATGGCTCATTCCCTCCGCATAGCGCGCATCAGCGTCGAGGACTATCTCGTCGACGAACGGCTGGCCGAGGTACGTCACGAGTACGTCGATGGCGAGCTGTTCGCGATGAGCGGCGCGAGCCGGACACACAACAGGCTCACCATGAACTTCTCGGTCAGGCTCGGAACACACCTTGAAAACGGACACTGCCGCGTCGCTTCGTCCGACATGAAGGTGCGGCCTGCAGTCGGCGTGCGATTCTATTACCCGGACCTCGTCGTCAGCTGCAACGATCCGGCCGAGGAGGAGGACGAATACGTCGAGACCTGCCCGACAATTGTCATCGAGGTGCTCTCGGACACGACGGAGCAGATCGACCGGCGTGAGAAGCGGCTTGCCTATCAGAGCATTCCGGCGCTGCACGAGTATGTGCTCGTCGCGCAAGACGTGCGTGAGGTGTCGGTGTACCGTCGCGACGGTGAGGGCTGGTTGCTCGACGTGTTCGGTCCGGGCGAGCGCACGACGCTCGAATCGGTGGGCTTCCTGCTCGACGTCGATGATCTGTACCGTGGCGTCGATACGATAGTGCGCTAGTGCTCGTCGCACCCGATCGGTAACGTCCACCAGTCTCGGCAAGAGAGTCGCGTTCGACGGGCATTGGCGACGATCAAACCTCGACGATGCTTGGTCGCCGGGCGAAAAATCATCGATCGATCTCTCAGTTCGGAACGGGGCCGACTTCATCGTGGAACGGCGGCGCCGTCGATTCGAGCCGTTTGCAAGCTGTGTCGACATAGACCCGCTCGCTCAATGACGCTCCTCCTGACGCTCTTCGAGCAATGTTTCCGTCAGCGAGCCGTCTATCGAGACCGAAGATCGAATTTGGGTCAGGTCAGGTTGTGGTTGACGAACTGAAACGGCGCGCTCGACAACCGGCAACCGGGCGCACCGCCGGTTTTCCGTGCCGAGTGACGACGACTTCCTCGCCGCTTTCCGCCAGATCCAGCAGCTCGCTGAATCGCTGCCGGGCATCGCGTGCGTTGATTTCCATGTATCGCTTGCATGAATTCATGTACGTTCATAGTGTACGCATCGCACGAGCGCGGTCAATTCAATCGAATCGGAGCAGGATCACTCCAAAGCGAAAAAGGCCCGAATGGGTGTGAGCGGAAAATCATTTAATATTGCAAGCTATGCCCTGTATTCGATGATGGTGGCGCAAGTCGTCAGGCTCGAACCTGCCGACTTCGTACACACGCTAGGGGATGCACACTTGTATTCCAATCATCTGGAGCAGGCACGGGAGCGGTTTGATCGATCGGACAACGCGGGCCGCTTTCCGCATTATCGCGATCGTGCCGGACGTCATGGTTCGACTCGTTCATGCTCGACCTCGGGAACCGCGGTTCCCTCCGATCGACGCTCAGGCCGCCCGCAACGTGAACTCCACGCGCACCGCCTCGTAGTTAAAGCGCACGCCGCTGCCGGTGTCGTCGACGAGACCAGCGCTTACCAGCGCGCGCACATCGGCATGGACGGCCTTGATGTCGCGGTCTACCCGGCGCGCCACCTCGCGAATGGAGACGGTCTCACCGCCTGTCATCGCTCGAAGGATCGCCAGTCGCTTGGGCGTGACGACCTTCCAGAGCATCTCGACCGTGGGGAAGGTGATATAGGAACCCTGCGCTTCGCCGTGCATCGCCGCTTTCATTCGCGCGGCCGTTTCCACACGCGTAGCTACGGACAGCGTCACTGTCCCGGAGTCGGCGCTCATGCCGGTTCTCCCGTTCTTCCCGCTCGCCATGTATCGACCTCCGTCCAGAAATCCTCGATTAGTGCTTCCACGCCACGAAACGGACAGGGCCACTCTTTTCCATCGACATCATGCCGATGGTCACCCTTGCCGGCCTCGTTGTCGTAGCGCAGGACGCAGGCTCCATCCACGACCAGCGCTAGCGAATACTTCAGCGCGTGCGTGCTTCCCTTCACCGCTCGGGGCACCTCCCAGATCCTGATCTCCGTGAATACCGACTCCTCCATCGCCATTGTTTCATCAGCAGCCGTGCTGAAACGGCGGAGTACTGCACTGGCCATCGTAGACGACTCAGTATTCTTCGGCAGCGATTTTACGGCCGTGCCTGGAATCATGCCCGCCAACATCGGCCAATGGCGCCCAGCGTTCTTCCTGCTTGAACATAATACTCAGCACTTATAGAGAATACTCAGCACTGGTAGAGAGTCACACAATGCGGTGCCAGCAGACCACAAGTAGAGTATTCGGGATGTCGAATCGATTTGACTTCGCCGAGGCCAAAGTGCTTCCTCGACGAAGTCCGACCGACCTACTAGATACTCTATTGAATCATCGACTGTTCGATGACTCCGGTATCAATGCTCAGCACCACCTGCTGCTGATACAGACTGAGAATCACTTGCGTCAGACATCGAGGCTGAATTGGCTGCTTCGCCACTGCCACCCCGTGCGTTGATTGATTCCTTGATATCGGACACCTCGGCAGACTTCTCGGCGTCACTGACACCTGAAGCCTGACCCTGTTCGGCTTTCGCCGATTGACAGACGTCCGAATCACGGCCTGACGTTGGCGCCGATTCATTGCCCTTCGCACCACCCTTCGCACCGCCTTCAGCTGCAATCTGAGACTTCAGTCCCTCAAGCGCGGCGATCAGCCTGTTGATGGCCTCGCTGAGCTTGCTCATGTCATTGGCGCCAGAGGACTTGTCTGAAGCCTTGTCTGCACCCTTAGCGGACTCCGCTGCCTCCTGGCCGCCACCGGACTTGCTACCGCCTTGAGCACCGCCAACACCTTTACTAGCGCCAGCTTCAGCACCGTCAGCGCTCTTGCCGCCGCCTGCTTCACCAGCCCCACCAGCACCCTTACCGCCGCCGGAAGCGCCACCGCCCTGAGATGCTAGGCTATTGAGCACGCTCACCAGCTGTTGCAGAAGACCTATGATCTTGCCGAGCTGCGCACCGATGTCGCCGCCAGCACCGTCTGCGCCGCCCGCAGCAGCAGCACCGTCAGCACCATTGGCACGAGGAGCACCACCACCGGCGGCAGCATCACCAGCAGCACCATTGGCACCAGCAGCACCACCGGCACCGGCAGCTACTGCACCGTTGTTAGCTGAGCCACGAGCGCCATCTTTGCCGTCTGCACCCGCTGCGCCCATCGGACCTGCAGGTCCGGCAACGCCTTCTGGGCCTGCAGGACCTGCTGCGCCGGCCGGGCCAGCGGGTCCTGCTGCGCCGCTGTCCCCTCTAGGACCGGCAGGACCTGCTGGGCCGCTGTCCCCCTTAGGACCTGCTGGACCTGCTGGGCCGCTATCCCCTTTCGGACCGGCCGGACCTGCTGGGCCGCTATCCCCTTTCGGACCGGCCGGACCTGCTGGGCCGCTATCCCCTTTCGGACCGGCAGGACCTGCTGCGCCGCTATCTCCTTTAGGACCGGCAGGGCCTGTTGCGCCGGTGTCACCCTTGGCACCGGCCGGACCTTGTGCACCATCAGTCCCGCCGAAGGCAGCTTTCAGTTCACCACGATCCGCCTTGCCATTGCCGTTGGTGTCGAACCCTTCGCGTGCAAAGACGGAATCGAACCCGACGCCGTCCTTGCCGTCAGAACCCGCGGCTCCCGTGTCGCCCTTGGCACCCTGAGCGCCGGTAGCACCCGTGTCGCCCTTGGCACCCTGAGCGCCTGTGGCACCCGTGTCGCCCTTTGCGCCTTGTGCGCCGGTCGCGCCCGTGTCGCCCTTGGCACCCTGAGCGCCGTCGGCGCCGGAAGCTCCTTGAACTCCTTTCGGGCCTTGAGCGCCCGTTATTCCCTGCGGACCGGCCGGTCCCTGAGCGCCGTCCTCGCCGCCTTTGTTGCCACCAGACTTGCGTCCGGCAAGGCCGTTCATATCCTGATCGACAAGACTGTCAGAGCGCGAATTCTTGTCTCCGCCGTGACTCTTGCCGGCGCCCTGCAAGCCATCATTCTTGCCGCTGCCTTGAGATTGCTCCGCGCTACGCATTGACTGCGAGGACGAAGAATTTCGTACACCTGATACTCCAGCCATTAGCCTGGAACTCCCTATTGCGTGTGAGGAAGCGTCAGGCTAGAGGCTTGCGAGCGACTAGAAAATTCGCGGAACTACGTAAATCGCTCTGTAGTTATACGTAGTCATTTTCGCGATCTTCGACGCTACGGTAGTTCGGTGACCGAGTTTCGGCGCGGATGCCCGTTATCGCGGTGCCCGGTTGCCTTGCGCGGTCGGCCAGATTTGCCTTTGATACTGTGGTTACCCTGGTGAGATTGCGACAGTGGTTCTGCCTGTAGTATTGCCGTTGCCTGTCGCATCGTGCCTGTAGCGTCGCACTGCCTGGGCCGAGGCGCGGTGCGTCGAAATCGAGGCCCTGGACGGGATGGCAGAGCAAGACTCCGGCAGCAAGACCGAACCGCCGACTCCAAAGAAGCTCAAGGAAGCCCGGAAGAAGGGTGATGTCGCGAAAGTACCGGACATCGCACTGACTGTCGGGTTCCTGTTCGCCGTTCTGGTTCTCTGGTTACTCTCTTCGACGGTAGTCTTGCGACTCGACGAGTTGCTCGATGCCGCACTTGCCTCACCTGACAAGCCCTTCGGAGAGACGCTGCGCGCATTGGGCGCCGACGCGATCAGCGCATTGGTCGAAATATCGATGTTGGTGCTGCTACCGATCGCGCTGTTCACTTTGATCGTCGAGTATCTCGTGGTCGGCCCGGTACTGACCGCGGAGAAGTTCAAGCCGAAGATGTCGAATCTCAATCCGGCCAATGGGCTGAAGCGCATGTTCGGCGCAGACAACCTGGTCGAGCTTGTCAAATCGGTCGTCAAGGCTACGGTTCTCGGAGTGATCACGCTCATCGTCGTGCGCACCGCACTGGCCGACCTGATGTTGCTCCCGTACGCGACACCTGCTGACCTTGTCGTGGGCATCGGTTACCTCGTGATACGTGTGTTCGGCTGGACGTCTGCGGTCTTCGTGCTGCTGATGTTTCTGGACGCGCTGTATCAGCACTATGCGTTCAACAAGCGCATGCGCATGAGCTTGCGCGACATTCGGGACGAGCTGAAGGAATCGGAGGGCGATCCGATGTTGCGAGGAGCGAGAAAGGACATCGGTCAGGAATGGGCTAAGGAAAGTCCAAGTGACGCCGCGCGCGGCGCGAGCGTTCTCGTTGTCAACCCGGTGCACATCGCCATTGCGATACGTTACGACTCGAAGACGACACCGGTTCCTCTGATCGTCGGCAAGGGCGAAGAGCGTGTGGCACGCGAGATGCGGGCGGTAGCCGCCCAGGAAGGCGTACCAGTGCTGCGCAACGTCTCGTTGGCAAGAGCGTTGCTGGATACCGAGTCGGATGACGACAAGCTCTATGTTCCCCCCGAACTGTTCAATGTTGTCGCCGAAGTCATTCTCTGGGCGCAGGATGTTCGCACTGAAATGCAGCGTAGAAAAGTCGGTACGATGAAAGGAAAGCGAGTCCAGACGCCAGGGGAAGACCTGACAGACTACGGTAGCGAGCCGGTTGTCAGCATCTGACCGCGATAAGAGAGAAAGCGCGCGACGACTTCAACGAGCACCACGCGAGGGGAACGAATGAATGGGTGACGGCCTGATCGCACCGCTGTTTACGATCACGCTGCTGGCAGCAGGTGTTGTGGTTGCGTGGTTGACCTTCAAATACCTCGCCGGACTGGCGCGACGTGACAGCGGATCGTCCAAGATCATGTTGCTGCACACGCGTGCGCTCAGTACCCGATCGCGGTTACTCGTGGTCGGCTATCGCGGCCGCGAATATGTACTGGGTGTCAGTGGAGAGCACATCAGACTCATTGATACGCTCAATCCGGAAGATAGTGGGAAGAAAATATTGCCGGAGCAGGAAGCCGGCAGGCCTACGGCCGAAACAAGTGCCCGTACCTCCAGGAATTCTATTGACGGTAGGGATGAAAAAGACTCGACTGATCGATCGAATTCGGGTCGTCCTCAGGGCGCCTGACCGTGAGCGAGCAACTGCCCCGGGCATCGCTTGTCTGCGACGCCCGGGATACTCTGAAGAGACTTACTGCTTGCGGGCGACGGTAGCCATGCCTTCACCGATGTTCTTGGTCATCGTCGAGATGGCTTCCTGGAACATTTTGAAGACCTGCGCCTCGGCTTGAAACTCGGATTGCACTTCGGCAAATTTTTCCGGATTCTCCTTGCTGTCGAGTCCACCCATTTTCTCGCCGAGCTCGACCATCTTCTTGAGATGCTCGCCGGCAGTCTTGCCGAGGGCGCGAGCGAGAACAGCCAGCCAGTTGCCGTTGCCCGAGCCGCGACCACCGGCGCCACTGGAACTGGCGGATTCTGTCTCCTCCTTCATCGAGCTCTTGAGCATGTCCATCAGCCCTTCCGCAATGTCGTCACCCTTCTTCGAGTCCTTGCCGAGCATCTTGTCGACACCTTGCTCGAGCTCACGCGGACTATCGTTCTTTTCGTACGGATCCAGAGCCTCCTTGACTTTGGCCATGGCGTCGTTTTTCATGAACTGCGCCATCGGCACCATCTCGATCAGGGCACCGACGAGCTCCGAAAGGTAACCGGCAGCCACCTTCTCGATGGCCTGTTGAATTTTGTTCGCCTCGAACTTCTCAAACATCTGTGTCGGCAGATCGGCGCCGCTCGCGCTACTGGCCCGCACCGCGGACTGAGCATAGTTTTGACTGTTGCTTGCTAGTGCTGCTTCGCTCACTTCTACTCTCCGATGTTGGTCGGACCTGCTCCGGCCCGTGAACCGCGAAGGTATCGAGAGTCGAACGTCATGTACATACCGACATATACGATACGTAGTATTACGTAGCAGGAATTTCGCGCCTGTAGCGAATAGTTCTGCCTCCCGCTTTTCGCGAAACTCGATATTGCGCACTTGCAGTGCTCAGCGCGCAGCCTCTGAACCGTCGACGAATATTGAATCGTTCAACGATAGCAAGCCCGCATCAGCGCCACGCACATAGAGCGACGACGTGGGTGCAACGCGGTTGTCGTTTACGCGATAACTACGGCGCAGCGCGATTCGTTCGACCATGACGGTATACACGATCTCGCCGAGCGATTCGTCTGCAGTCAGGTCCATCACGGATGTCTGAATGACGCCATCGCCTTTCCGGTCGGCCACCCTCTCGACCCTGTAGCCTTCGCTGACCATGATGTCCTCGATAGCGCGCTCGAATGGAGTGGCGCTTCGCGAGAAGCGAACGTTCGTGCGAACTCTTGGATCGAAATCGTCGATCTGCAATAACACGTTCACGAAGTCCCGGGCGATCAGTGACAGGGGCCGAGTCGTCGTGCGACCGAAGCGAGGCGGCTCGACTTCGTCGGTACGGTCAAGTGGTTCGGTCGCGGGCAATGCTGAACGCTCGCCATCGGGCGTCGCGCTGCACGCGAGCAAGACGATCGGCAGGGTAGCCAGTAGCGCAAGTGATCTGCCGACGAATCGGTTGCGCTTGACCGATTCGTGCTCTGGTTGGTGATTTCTTTTCATAGGAACATCCCTGGTTTTCGTGTATCCATGGCGCAGCAGTTGTCAGGAACGGGGTCAGTCTAGCCTGTGTCGGTCGTTATCCAGCGAGTACGCTACGGAGGAATTCGAGAGCGTTGTCGTTGCGCAGATCGATCTGCTTCAGCAGCAGGTCCAGCAATACCGGCAGAAGAATCGTGAGTAGCAAGAGCGCCACCAAGCCTTTGACGGCCATCGATATGAACAGCACATCGACTCGTTTCGCGAAGCGATTTATCAGCCCGAGAAGCATGTCGATGAGAAAGAGTACCGCGAGCAGGGGTGCCACGAGCATGACCAGAAGCGTCGCGAAAGCACCGAACTGCAACTCGAAGATGACCACGCTCGATTGCCTGAAATCGGGGAGCAGCTGTCCGATCGGCCACATCGTGTAGGAATCGAGAAGCGTCGTGACGAGAATCAGCAATCCCCCGGCTGCCATGAACACGCAGCCTGCCCAGCGTTGAAGGAGGTCGCCGAGCAGCGTCACGTCGTGCCCTGCGATCGGATCCTGAAGCGTGCCGAGTGATGCGCCGATCTGCGTGTCGAGCACGGTTCCCGCCGACTCGAATGCCCAGAGCACCAGTCCGAAGAACACGCCGATGGTCAGGCCGATGAACGCTTCCTTCGCGGCAAGCAGAATCCAGCGCGTGCCATCTATGGCTTCCCCTTCGAACCCGGGCTGCGCATAAGCAACAAGGCCGGCGAGAGTCACAAACAACGAGTTCTTCACCAGTGGCGGCACCAGTTCATCGCCGAACAGTGGCGACAGGAGAAACGCAACGAGGATGCGTATCGAGGCCAGGGAAATCGCCAGGATGTCGGCCGAAAGCTCACCGAGCAGCTCGGCGAGTGTCATAGCCGCGTCGCATCGACGCTCAGGCAGGCGTCGACCTCATGCTCAAGCTCCTGCGGCCGCACCGTGGTCGTCAACCACGGCTCCGGCGCACGCCGGCAATGCGGCTGCGTCATCAGCCGCCTGACACGAGGCGAGGGAAGTCGCTGAAGATCCGGTTGGTATATTGGAACAGCGTCGATCCCGCCAGAGCGGTGGTGATGAAGAGGGTCACTGTCACCGCAAAGAACTTCACAGCGAACTGCAAGGTCTGCTCCTGGAGCTGAGTGGCGGCCTGCACGAACGCGACGATCAAGCCACTGATCGCTGCGGCAAGCACGGGCGGAGCTGCCAGGATCAGGACCAGCCACAAGGCTTGCTGAGTCAGTTGTACGATTTCGGCTGTAAACATCAATCAAGGGCGGTCTGGTGGGGTCGATCAAAGATAGGACGTGACGAGTCCATGAGAGAGCTTTACCCATCCATCGGCTGCCAGGAACAACAGAAGCTTGAAGGGCAGGGAGATAAGCGTCGGTGAAAGCATGACCATGCCGAGTGCCATCAGGATATTGGAGATCACCAGATCGATGATGATGAAGGGGAGGTAGATCAGAAAGCCGATCTGGAACGCTTCGGTCAGCTCGCTGATCGTGAAGGCCGGTATGAGCACGACGAAGTCGTCGGCTCCGACAACATGCCCTTCGCGATCGGCGGTCATTCTCTCGACGGTAGACTTGAAGAACCCGCGCTCCAGTTCGTCGGCGTGCGCGAGCAGAAACGCGCGCACAGGTTCCTTCGCAAGACTCGCCACCTCGAATATATCTTCGCTCGACTCGATGCTCACGTCTGCCTCGTTGATGGTGTCGGCGACTTCGAGGCCGACGGGATACATCACATAGATCGTCAACACCATCGCCAGGCCGTTGAGCACAAGGTTGGGTGGAACCTGCGGCACACCGAGCGCGCTCCGGAGCAATGCCAGTACGACGACAATCTTGGTGAACGAGGTCAGCATCACGGCGACGAAAGGTGCGAGCGCCAGCAGAATGACCGTGAGTAGCGCCGATGACGGCGTGAAGGTACTCAGATCCATCGTTCTGATACCCGGAAGCCGAACCCGTTGGCAATCGGCACAAGGTCGCCGTGATAGCGCTCCGAATCATGAAGAACCAGCTCGCAGGTCCCGGCTGCGCGTTGCATGTCGACTTCGAGTGCCGACGGTATGTCAGCAGTAAAAAGCCGAGCACTGACGCGAGTACGTGCGGACAGGACCGCTGGAACCGCCGACACACGGCTATCCCGGTACCGCGGTGCGAGTTCGATCGAGTCGCCGGATGCCCCGGATATCCGCCAGTGAGATGCGACCGGGTCGAAGACTCCCCGTCGCGACAGATCGGCCCGTTCGAGCTGCAAGTGCGTGCGCCAGGGTCTGTGAAACGAGGTGGGAGCGAGCACGACAGAGCCGGGCACGATGCAATCTCGCTCAGCTGGCGTCAGTGCAAAGGCATCGAACACGATCCGGGCTGCGCAACGTGCCCAGCGAAGCTCCCAGCCGACGTCGGTGGCCATCGTCTCAATGGGCGCTAATCGGCCCCAGGCTTCCGGTTCGAGAGCCAGCGTAAGAACAGCTTCCTCGTCGGTGTTGGCGCCCGCGACAAGGGACAGCAACGGGACAAGTCGAGGCTCATCGCGTGTTGCTGGTCGCGGGTCGAGGGTGGTGCCGAGCCAGTAGCCGAGGAAATCGAGGTGGTGTTCGACCATGCCCATCTGCAAGGCGAGGGCGATTGCGCAGGGTACCGAGTGCAGCGATCCTGTCAGGGAAATTTCCAGACCGACGATACCGACCGGTGAATCGGCCACGAGTGACGTACCGATATCATTGCCGTACGTCGGCAGTGCGACGTCGCTGGACGCGGTTTGCGCCTTGTTGTCATCCAGTGCGTTGCGCAATGCGAAATCCCGGCGCAACGCTCTTCCGCGCATGACCGCCTGGCCGCGCTTCAGAGCCTTCTCCCGAACCGTCGATTTCTTGCGCATGGAGGACGATTCGCGCATGGCGTCCATACTTCCTTTCACGGCTCTTCGACTCGACTCGTCAGGACCAGCCTGACCAGTTCCGAGGCGTTACGCACACCGAGCTTTTTCATGAGTCTCGCACGATGGACCTCGACCGTCCGAACACTGATGCCGAGATCGGCCGCGATGCGCTTGTTTGCACCGCCATCGACAATACCCCGAAGCACGTCGTGTTCCCTCGGCGTCAGCGTCTGTAGTCGGGCCTCGACGCGCTCGTCGAGACCATCGCTGACGCTGATGCCCCATCGCTGCGATTCGCTGGGATTTCTCGACGGTGCAAGCGCTGCCTGGAGGGCTTCGTTCAGCTCGCACAGGTCGAGCGGTTTCTCGAGAAAAGTCACTGCCCCGAGCTTCATCGCCTCGACGGCGAGCGAGACATCCGCGTGCCCGGTCATGTAGATAACCGGTACGGTTATCGATTCCTCATGCAGCAACTCGTGGAATTCGAGACCATTTATTCCCGGCATGCGCACATCGAGAAGCAGGCAGCTACGGCGCAAGTCCGATTCCGTCGCGAGCTTCAATGCGCGTATTGCGGTACGTGCGCTGGTGAACTCGACTGTCTCGTAGCCTTCGCCGCGGATCATCCAGGCCACCGAATGACGAAAGTCATCGTTGTCGTCCACGACCAGGACGGTACCGGCGCTCACCATCTTCCCCTGCGCGCCGCATGTTCGCGTCGATTCGGCAGGAAGATATGTGCCGTGCTGCCTCGTACCTCATTGCGAGTAAACCAGAACTTCCCGGCATGCAGTTCGATAAAGGAGCGGCATATGTTCAGCCCGACACCCATCCCGTCTGTCTTCTGCGACCTGAAAGGTGTGAACAGCGCCTCCTCGTGCTGCTCGTCGATGCCCTCGCCCGTATCGGCGATCTCGAGCTTTACGCCGTCGTTGTCACGCTGCGCTGTTATCGAGATCATGTGCGCGTCGAAGGTGACTGCCGACATCGATTCGACGGCGTTGCGCAAGAGGTTCATCAGAACCTGCTGCAGCAGCGTACTGTCGCCGTCAATCACGACATCGGTATCGATCGCGTTGAAGTTGACGCTGACGCTGACGCTCTCAGCTTCAAATATCCAGTCGAGCAGTTTGAGTGTGTCCCGGACGAGTTCATTGAGGTCGAAACGACCGATCACAGGTTGTCGAGATTTGGCAAAACTGCGTGCACGATCCAGGACGTCGCTGGCGAACTGGCCCTGTTTCTCGGCGAGCTGCAGAGCATGGAGAATCTCGTCGTCATGCGAGCCGCCTCCCGAGAGACGTGAACGAATTCCGTGAATGATGTTACGGAGACTGCCGAGCGGCTGGTTGAGCTCGTGCGCGAGGGTAGTTACCATCTCGCCGACCGAGATCGTGCGGGACGTGCTGAACAGCTTGTCGCGATCAGCGATGTACTGGCGAAAATAGTCGTCACGATCGCTGAAATGCGTAAATCGGACCCAGATGTTGTTCGGATCTCCGGCACGGCAGAAAACGGAAACCTTCGCCCGTTCGTCATCGCCGATGTGTTGCTGCCAGGTGGCCTCGGTCGAGTGCCAGCGTGCATGCCGCTGAGCGTAGGGAAGGTCCGGCAGTGTGGCGTGGACGATTCGCTTGAGCTGCGGGAATTCGTCGATGTTTCGGCTCGAGCCCAGTTTGTGGTTCACCGTTCGACACGCCGGCGACATCCATTGAATGTCGCCGCTGACACGCTCGACCAGAAAGATCTCTTCGTCAAGGAGTTCGAACACGGCCTCGAACTCACGGGTACCGATCTCGGCGGAAACGCCATCCTGGCTGATAGGCGGTATGTTGCGCGCCGTTCGGTCGAGGCTGAATTCGCTACTCGTCATCACGCACTGCGTCCAGTCGAGTTGCGATTGCCGGGCATCGAACGGTGGAGCGCGAGGCGACGTTCCAGCGCCGTACATAGATGCTGCAGTTCATTCACCGACAGTTCAGCATTGTCGGGACTCGCACCCCCCGCCGCATCTGCATCCGTGTCCGGTTCAACTCGCCAGCCATCCTCGGAACGTTCCAGGACAAAGCGTCGCGGCTGACCTGTATCCGAGGGAAGCTCGAGCAGCCAGCGGCATGTCGAGCCGTTGGCTGCTTCGTACGCCCAGAGTCGACGCGTGAGATCGGCGACGGCTGTCGCTGCGACAAACTTTGCAGCGTTATCGGACGTCTTGTGGCCATCGACCAGCCCATCGCCCGACAGCGATACCGCTTCGGCAGTGGCGCTACCCGCAGTCGAGGAGGTATCTCCCCAAGGGCGTTCGCGAACGCTCTCTTCACGCCATTCGGCCATGGCCGTTCGTGGACCTGGCGCCTCCGTTATCGCGGCGACAGGACGAACGTCGAGTTCCGTTACGCTCGGCTCGGAGCCGGATTCCGTTTCTACCTCCGGCGAATCACCGACATCTACATCGAACTGGCGCGCTGCGCGTCCGATACTCGCACGAAAGGCGTCTGCCCTTTCTGCCGCCGCCCGTGTTGCATCGTGCCCGCCGCGAAGCGTGCTGCTTTCAGTTGTTCTCGCGGGCATCGACCCTCGGTTCGTCGCCGCTACGCGCGTCATGTCAGGGCACCGTGTCTGCCACTTTCCGAAACGCTGTCGTCGGCACGCGTCTCCTGCCGGCGAAGCAAGCCGCGTCGTGCCGCTTCGCCGAAGTCGGCGACCGCGTCCATACGTGCTTCCAAGGCCGCGATCTTGCGTCGATGTCGCGCAAGATCCTCGAGCTTGTCAGTCAGCTCGTCTTCGGTCAGTTCGACGTAGTAACGCTCCCGCTGCATATCGTGGTCGAGCGCACTCAGATACCGTAGCGAGCGCTCAAAGGTTGCGGCCTCGCCGTTGAACGATTGTGTTTCCATATAGGTGTGCGTGCGCTTCGCCTGTGCCTCGAGCGTGTCGAGCAGTCCGCGTCGCTCGGAAAGTTCCGCTTCACTCACCCGGACAGCATCAATGAGTGGAGCGAGACCCTGCTGCAATACGTTTCGCCGATGCAGGTACACGCGCGAGAGCGAGTCAAGTGTCTTTGGGGAGTGATTCTGCCGGCGACTCATATCGCCAACAAGCTCGAGAAGGTCTGGTCGAAAGCGACGCGTTCATCGCGGCCTTGACGCAACAGCTGCTCGATTGGCTCGCGGGCGGCGATCGCTTCATCGATCGCCTTGTCAGCGCCCGGGCGGTATTCGCCGAGCTGTACGAGGAGTTCGACCTCCCGGTATTTCGCCATCAGTCGGCGCACCCGCATGGCAGCCTCACGGTGCTCGGCCGTTGCGAGTTCCGCGAACAGGCGACTGACGCTGGCGAGTGCGTCTATCGGCGGATAGAAGCCCTGCTCGCCAAGAGCGCGCGACAGGACAATATGCCCGTCGAGTATCGAGCGCACTTCCTCGGCGATCGGATCGTCCCCGTCTTCATCTTCGGACAGCACGGTGTAGAACGCCGTGATCGAGCCGTTCTCGTTGTTTCCGGTTCGCTCGAGCAAGCGCGGCAAGTCGGCGAATACCGAGGGTGGAAATCCGCGCCGTACGGGTGGCTCACCGACCGACAGACCGACCTCGCGCAAGGCACGTGCATGACGCGTGACCGAGTCGAGCAGCAGCAGGACGCTCTTGCCGCGAGCGCGAAAACCCTCGGCGATCGTTGTTGCGCAACGTGCCGCATTGACCCTTTCCATCGCCGGCCGATCCGATGTGGAGGCGACCACAACCGAGCGGGCAAGCCCTTCCGCGCCTAGGTTGTTCTCGATGAATTCACGAACTTCGCGGCCACGTTCGCCGATCAGAGCGATGACGTTGATGTCGGCCGGAGAATATCGAGCCAACATCGACAGCAATGTCGACTTACCTCCACCGGCGGTCGCGAAGATGCCGACACGCTGGCCGACCCCGACGGTCAGGAGCGCGTCGATGGAACGAACGCCGGTATGAAAGATCTCGTCGATGGGTCGACGGCGTAGCGCATCGGGGGCCGATCGTTCGATCGGGACGTCGATGACCTGAGTTTGCGGGTGGGGCTGATAGATGAGTCGCCCGGCTCCGTCGACGATGCAACCGGTCAAGGTCTCGGAAAACGGAACGGTCCGACCGGTAGGCACGACACGCACTTCCGAGCGGTTGGAGATCCCGTCGAGCGTGCCGAGCAGATAAAGAATCAGGTTGCTGCCATCAATACCGACGACATCGGCGAGTGCGCCGTGCTCGTCTCCCGGCGAAGTGATCCTGCAACGCTCGCCGATGCTTGCCGTGATGCCGTTTACCTTGAGCGTCGTCCCATAGGCACGCACTACCCGCCCGACGGACTCGGTGAAAGAACTCGATCCGGCGATGACAGCGTCGAACCACGGTCTGTCATCAGGCGGACTGACCGACTCTACGTTGTGCTCGCGCGCGAGGTGGGAAGGATCCAGCACGGCGGGTGCCGGAACTCCGTCGGCCACGGCAGAGCCCGCTGGCTCAGACTTGTCCATAGAGCTTCTGGTGCAGTACGTTCAGCTGAGTCTCCAACCCTGCCTTGATCTGCCCGAATTCGGTCTCGAGCACGCAATCGCTCTCGGCAAGCGATGAATCCGCGATGATATCGATGAACTGCTTCGCCGGTCGGCTTGAGGCCACTAGCCGGGCGCGAATCTCTTGCTCGACGTCCGGGTGCACGCGCAGCACGATCGGCTCGTGCGGCGCAAGCTGACGGGCGGCAGAGGTGGCCAACGCCGCAACTGTTTCACTCGTGCCGATGCCTTCGGCGATCTTGCGCACGATGCTCAACGCCAGCTCGACCGACTGATTACGTAACTGCTCGCGCGATGCCGCCGCGTCTTTCGTCAGAGCTACGAGCTTGACGGCAATGTGTTCCAACGCTGCTTCGTAACCTTCGGACTGGCCTTTCTCGAATCCCGCTTCAAAGCCTTCTCGTTCGGCCGTCTCGATGCGTGCTTCCTGCTCGTTGACGATTCGGGCGAGTGCATCGGCTTGATCGACGAGTGTGTCAATCTGCACAAGCTCCTCGGGCGAAAAGACGAGCTTGTCGGCCGCGAGCGTGACCTGTGGGGTATGTCGGAAAGTGAGCAGCGTATTGACTTCCCTGTACGTGGCCTGAATTATGCTCGGCTGACCATGTGCGGCAGCGGTGCAGCTAATTCTGCTGTCTCTTCCGCGATATCGTGCTGTGCACGGGTTAGGTTTGCGCCAACGATGAAACGGGGTTCGGCGTCTTCACGCGACTCGTCTTCATTCGTCGCAATTTCCATATCGATCTCGGAGGCGAGCAGATAGACAGGCTCGGCGAGAGCGGCATCGACGTATCTGACGGGCCGACCGAGCCGTGAGGTGAGCACATCTCGTAGCCTCGAGTCGAGCAGAGTACCGAGCAGTATTGCCGCCCCGGACTCGTCGATACTCTGTTTGATGTCATCGACGGGCGGAGGCGCATGACACGTCGGCAAGCGTTTCACCTTCGATGAGAACAATCGAGAGAACAACGGCTCGCCGAGGCAATCCCTGACTTGCTTGAGAAATTGTGCATCGATCGATCGCTGGATGGCAGGCAGCATATATACCGCCCCACACACGAGCCGCAGTCGATCGAGATCGGCCTCCTCAAGCAGGCACCAATGTGGCAGGTCAGTCAGTGATTCCCAGGATACCTGTTTGAGCAGATCCTGATCTTTACAGCAGCGGCATAGCGCGTTCGCGGCAAGCACCACGTAGCGGCGGCGACCGAGGGCGTCGCGTGAACGCAGACTCTCACCTGCGTTCACGTTCTGGACGTACGCTTGTTGGCGCTACGCCAGTTTCGAACAAGTGCCGCAACGACGACCCCGTTGTCAGGGGCGCGCGATTCGTCCTGAGTGCGTGATGACGAGCGCGCGCTATGCTCCGAGCGTCTCGTGCGACCGTTGAGTCCCGCGAACAGACCGAGCGACAGCGCCAGCATCAGAGCACCCGCCACGAGAAGATAGGCCGGCGACCAGGTAGCGAAAGACGCCTGCGCAACCACCGTTTCGCCACTTGGAATCTCGCGCGCATTCTTGTCGCGTCCGTTGCTGCCGTCGAACGGTGCGGCCGCCGGAAACAGCCCGACGGTGACGTTCTCATAGGGCACGTTTTCCAGTCCCGTCACGACCATGGATTTTATCTTTCCGACGCTCGTGCCGAGATCGACATCGGCCCGGTGCTTGACGAAGACAGATGCGCTCGCCGGATCACGATCTTGCGTGAACGGTGCCTGATCGGGAACCGCCAAATGTACCCGGGCGATGATGACGCCGTCGATATTCGAGATCGTCTGTGCGATTTCCTGCGACAGTGCATAGTTCAGGCGTGCGCGTTCCTCGAGCGGTGAGGAAACAAAGCCTTCCTTCGTGAAGACCTGACCGAGGCTTTCGAAGCGCTCTCTGGGCAGACCGCGCTGTTGCAGTATTTCTACCGCAGGCGAGAACGAAGCCGCGTCGACGTCAACCCGAAACTCACCCCCCTTCAACGGAACCTTGCTGACATCCAGTCCTGCTGCGTACAGCGCCGCGACGATCTCGTTGGCTTCCCGTTCGTCCAGCGCAGAGAACAAGACCTGCTTCGAGCAACTGCTCAGTAGGAGCGCCGCAAACAAAGCAACCAGAAGATACCGCGCGCGCATACGTCTCAGCCCTGTTGTCTGAACAGCTGTTGCATGCCGTCCGCGACGCGGTTGGCGATATTTGCAGTCAGCTGACTGTGGAACATGAACTTCTGGCTTCTGACCGTCAGGTCGACGATCTCGCCGGGGCTCATGGTGTTGTCGGAGGCGACTGCCGCCTCGGAGTAGGCGCCGAGTGCCTTCGCATCCGCATTGAGTTGGTCGAGCGGTTCGAACGCCATGCCGACGATCGGCATCGTGCCACCATCGATCTTACCTACGCGAAGACGCGCAGCGTCGAGGCTCTCGCTGAAGGCGTGGGCAGATTCCGCGAGACCCGAACCGTAGGGTGCGCGAGCGAGCGTTCCCGATCCAGGGTTCGCTGCCGCCGAGAGACCAACCGACTCGATATTCATGAGAGAACCGTCACTGCTTGCGGGCAAGGGTTTCGAGCGCCGTTCCCACGCTCGTCAACGACGTATGCGAGCTGTTGGAGATGAAGCTCATGCGAAGCGATTCTGCGGTCAATGTGGTGATCTCTGCCGGTGTCTCGAAGCCCGCGGCCACAGTATCCGCCTGGTCGACGATCCGGGCCGCCTGCGAGTCGAGCGCATTGCCCCAGGCATCGGCCATGGCCTCGAACCAGTTTCCATTACCTCGACCTCGCGTGCCTGTCGAGGAAGTGGAAAGCATCGACGCGATCTGCGCCATTCTCATGTCAGACATGGTTATACCTCTGAGGCTTTTCTCGCCTGGTTAGATGGGTATGACAAGATGCATCGTTCTACTGACGAGTGACGAGCGGGACTGCCACCCGGGGACTTGAAACTGCCAAGGTCGAAGAGAGACTGTCTGTATCGTGTGCAGAAGGTTTGTACGCAACCACCCGGTGATGCTCGACGCTCCTGCGTCGAAACTACCTGTCTGGCTGTCGACTTGACGTCGATCGTGCCGGCCCGACAGCGGATGAGACTGACGCTCGCGAACATGCTCAAGCAGATATACGAATCGATTTCCATCTTTGAGAGTCGCGCGGCAAGGCCATGTGAAAACCCCATGTGCAAGTGAATTATCGCGTTCTGCCTTCGTGCGCATTTCGACTCCAGACAATTCCAAAGGTTGCATCATCGAAACGTGGGCTGTCACTTGAACGTGGCAAGAGTAACAGATCTGTAATGCTGCAATACGTACGTAGTGTGCTTGCAGTCGAGTGTCCGGTGCTCCTCGCCGAAGCCCCGACTCGAGCACGAGCGGATGGACCAGGAAGACGAGCGAATCTCAGGTCGAGGCAGTTCGCGGCGAGCGGTTCAATGGCTGTGAGTCAGTGCGGACGAAAATGCTCGTACACATTTCGTTGACATCGAATCGAGTACGTTCGAATGGGGGTCCACGATTGAAACTGCAAGTCCGGTACAGTAGAAATTCAATGAACTGTGTGCTCTCGCTTCGCAGATCCGATGTCGCAGGCCGGCAAAGGGCTGGTGAGCGCGGGCGGATTCAACTATATTAACGATCCGCAATGTAGTATCAGTTATGTCTTTCCAACGTATCAGATGTCGGCGGAACTTGAGCTTTGGCAGCTGTAGGCCTCTTTGCTTGCCCGCCAGAATTGTTCGTTCAGGTCTGCCGAACTGGCGAGCGCGTGTACGATTCTTGGTGTCCGTCGATCGGCTTTTACGACCGTAAGTCACAAACGGTCGGGTCAAGTTTCCGGCTCTCGAGAACCAGCGTGATGCGACGGTTGTGTTCACTGTATGTTCTGGGACGAAAGTGAGAGTCGTGGTGAAGTGGTAAACGAAAACGGACACTCATTGCGAGTTGCAGCGTTGGCAGGCAGGCTCGGCAGAGTTGTGCATGTTGTGGCATCGAAAAGCAGTGATGTCCTGCTCGCATTCTTCATCATCTCGGTCATCGGGCTGATGATCCTGCCACTTCCTCTGCTGCTCATCGACATTCTCGTCGCATCCAACATCGCTCTGGGCGTTGTCCTCGTGCTGATGGCCATCTATATCGACTCGCCGCTCCGGTTTTCGGCCTTCCCGAGCGTGCTGCTGATCACTACCTTGTTCAGACTCGCCCTCTCGGTCGCGACCACCCGGATGATCCTGCTTCAGGGCGACGCGGGCAACATCATCGATACTTTCGGCACACTCGTTGCCGGCGGCAACGTCGTCGTCGGCCTGGTCGTGTTCCTGATCATCACGCTCGTACAGTTTCTCGTCATCGCGAAGGGCGCGGAGAGGGTGGCTGAAGTCGGCGCACGCTTCACGCTGGACGCCATGCCAGGCAAGCAGCTGTCGATCGACTCCGACCTTCGTTCCGGGCTCATCGAGAAGTCCGAGGCGCGGCACAAGCGCGTTGACCTGAGTACTGAAAGTCAGCTACACGGCAGTCTCGATGGCGCCATGAAGTTCATCAAGGGTGATGCGATAGCAGGCGTCGTCATCATCATCATCAATCTTCTGGGTGGGCTTGCGATAGGCGTGTTCCAACTCGACATGGAGGCGGGTGCGGCGATGCAGAAGTATTCGATCCTGACCATTGGGGACGGTCTCGTTGCGCAGATTCCCGCCTTGTTCGGTGCGACCGCAGCGGGTTTGATCGTCACGCGTGTCGGCGACGGTCATCCGGGCCAGCATCTCGGCGACGCGATTCAGAACCAGATCACAGCCGTTCCGCGTGCCATCTTGCTCGCGGGCGTGGTCTGCTTGCTGTTCGCCTTTGTCCCCGGCTTCCCGACCGGCGTATTCCTGGTCTTGGGTTTTCTCATGTTCGCGATCGGCAGTGTGCTGGTACCTACCATGCGCGGGTTCTTCACGAGGTGGTCAGGGCCGGCCATCGACACCGTCATGCGCGGGGGTGAGCGCTCTGCCCGCCCGAGTGTCGAGAGAACCGCCGACGTCACGGTGCGGCTGACCCGCCCGCTATTGCTGACGCTGCCGGCGAGTGTCACGAACGATGGAACCGACCTGCGTTTGCGCGACGAGCTGCAAATTGCCTTGCAGAACCATCACGAGCGGACCGGTTTACTACTGCCCCCACTGGCATTCTCCTGGCAGAAGCAAGACGATCGTTCGTGGCATCTCGAGATCTTCGACGTCCCCGCCTGCTCGGGAGAATTGACGTCGTCGTCGGATTTGGAGGACATCGTGACTGAATCGGTCAACGCTATTCGCCGAAACGCGCGTTTGTTCTTCGGTATAGAGGAAACGAGCCGGTTGCTCGCAAAGATAGGCGAGACTTCGCCCGAGGTGGTACGCGAGCTCGACCGCACATTGTCGATACGAAGTGCCGCAGTGCTGATGCGCAATCTCGTCGAGGAGGAAGTGCCTCTGCAGAATCTCGCCGCGGCCCTCGAGAGTATCGTTCAGGCCAGTCAGCACGAGAAGAACATCGACAACCTCACCGAATACGCCCGCATTGCACTGGGTCGTCAGATCAGCTATCGCGCGTCGGATGGCGAGCGAATCGCGGCCATTGGACTGTCGCTCGAAGTCGAGGCTGAGTTACTTCAGTGGGTGCGTGACAACAACGGCTCCAAGGAACTGTGTGCCAATCCTGAACTGCTGGCGAGGATCACCGATGGGCTGGACGAGGCCATCGAGCGACTCAGGCCGCGCGCAATCGTTACACCCATCCTCCTGCGTCGACCTGTTCGCGACTTGATTTTCGAGCGACATATCGACCTCCCGGTGCTCTCGTATCAGGAGATAACAAAACCCTTTCGGCTCGCGCTGGTGGAGCGTGTCGAGATCGATCTTGACGGCTTCGCCCGGCCCGTCGCGATCACCGGAAACGTGGCCTGATCGGCCACCGAGCGGATACTCAGGATCGATCCGGTCTGCGGATTGGATCGACGTTCAAGGACAAGGATATTCATGGCAAGAGCGTTACCTCATCGGCGTTGCGTGGTTGGCGTAGCGGCGTTCTGGCGGAGCACTCGCTTCCAGCGATGGACGCTCGGCCTCACGCTCGCGATCGCTTCCACGTCATCGCTTCGGGCGGCGGAAATTCCCGGTGCCGAAAGAGCGGTCGGATTCAATGCCCGCGAACAGGGCGTGGGCGATTTCGTCGGCGCGTTGTTTCGCGAACTCAGCATACCCTTGGTGTTGCACTCCGAGATCGAGGGCGCGGTCAATGGTCGCTTCGAAGGGACCGCCAGAGAAGTACTCGACGAAATTGCAGATGCGTACGACTTGATGATCTACTACGACGGTGCTGTAGCCAACGTTTACCCGGCAAATGAAGTCTCGCAAACCTTGCTGCCGCTTGACCGCGACGAGGCGGAACGCGTCCAGACCATTGCCGAGGAGCTCGATCTGCCCGACGCGAACAACAAGCTCACGCTTCTTGGCAATGGCAGCCTGCTGGCGACGGGAACGCAGCGATTCGTCCAGCAGGTAGAAGAAATCATCATCACGGTAGAGTCGACGCCTGCGCCGGTTGCACCGCGGCCGCAGCCTGCAAAAATCGTCGTTACCAATCCTGCACCCACCGATGAAGACCCAAAAGACAACCTGGGCTACCGCGTGTTCCGGTTGAAGCATGCCTGGGCGGACGACAAACGTCTCGCCGTCGGGGGTGGCGGGGGTGGTGGCGAGTCGGTATGGGTTCCCGGCGTCGCAAGTACCCTGCGGGCTTTGGTGTCGGCGGCACCGCTCACCTACCGCGAAAACCGGGGAGCAGGTCCTGACGACGGGCCTCGAGCGCTGCAGGGTCTCGGATCGAGCGGTAGCGTCGACGACGTTCAGAGCGAAGTTCTTGCCCCGCTACGAACAGCTGCCGGTAACGATACCGACATCCGGATTGTCGCTGACACCCGCATGAATGCCGTCATCATCCGTGATCGGGAAGATCGGATGGCAGGCTATGCCGATCTTGTCGCGAGCCTCGACATTCCCTCGGAGATGGTCGAGATCGAGGCTACGATCATCGACATCCTGACCGACCGCGCTCGTGAGGTCGGCGTGAACTGGCGCTATCTGGGAGACGATGCAGGCGCACTCCTCGGCGCTGGCGACAATACGGATTTACAGCTGCTTTCCGGAGCCAGCGCGCGTACGCCCATCGGGCGTGGCGGTGTCCTGTCGTTCGTGCTTGGCGAACAGGACGATTTCCTTGCCCGCGTGCGCTTGCTCGAGGAACGTGGCGCCGCCGACGTCGTCTCCAAGCCCCATGTCATCACCTTGACAGACCTGGAGGCGGTCCTGAGTGCGACGACAGAATTCTTTGTCAGGGTAGCGGGCGATCAGGCGGTCGATCTTTTCAGTGTGCCGGTAGGCACGACGCTGCGAGTGACCCCTCACGTCTTTCCCGAAAACGGCAGAAACAAGATCAAGCTTCTGGTCCGCATCGAGGACGGGTCGCAGTCCAATGTCGCTCAGGTAGACCAGATACCCGTCATCGATCGCGCGACATTGAGCACGCAGGCCGTGATCGATGAGGGCGACAGCTTGCTTATCGGCGGTCTGGTGCGAGACAGCTCGTCAAGTAGCGACTATCGAATTCCCATATTAGGTGACATTCCGCTGCTCGGAAGACTGTTTCGCTCGACGCGCCGCAGCGTCACACGGGTAGAACGGCTGTTCCTGATCACGCCGAGAGTGTCCAACGGCATAGGTTTCGGTCCGGCCGGCGCGTTGCCGCAACTCCAAGGCCGGATCAACGACGTCACTGCCGATGCGGGACAACGGCTCGACGACATGGTCTGGCCCCCGGGTGACCGAATTCCAGCAGACTTCGGCCCAGCTGGTTCCGGCAAGTCAGCGCGACGCGCCGACAGTCGCCGACCGGTTGATTCACAACGCCCGGATCAAGCGGACGGGGGTGCTTCGCGAGCACGGGTTGCGTCGAAGCCCGACCCCATCTCGGGTTTCACGGTTGAGCCCTGGCCGAAATCTGGCGGCAATGCGAATGTCCGTAGCGCCATCACCACGACAGCTGGCCCAGCTGCGGGCGGGAATGCCGGCTCCGGGAGCTCATCCGATGTCGCCGACGTAAAGAACACTCGCTGAGGTGTCGCGAGATGCGAACAGAGCAGGCCAGAATCCATTTCAGTGTCATTGCCGGTCGCCAGTGCGGCGCGATGATCGAGATGAAGAACGATCACGACGTCGATGTCGGCAACTCGCTGGACGAGCAGATATTCATCAATACCTCGACCGCCGACCGTTGGCGGTTGTCGATTCGTTGTCACGACGATGGCGTTCTGGTTGCAGCGCTCGAGGGAACTATCAGTTGTGGGGAGGAACCCCTGCCTGTTGGCGAACGACTGGACACCGACTACGGTCTGACGTTTCAGGTCGCCGATGCTGCCTTCCGGATCGAACGGGCCGACAGCGCTGCTGATGTCGGGCAAATAAAGGATCGACAGGCCGCGGTGACTCGTAATCCGCAAGCGGCCGGCAAAGTGAAGGCTGGAGTGGATGACAGAGCGGACTTCAGTTGGGCTTTGGTCTTCGGAGTCATCGCCGCCTTGGGTGGTGGTCTGTTGTTGCATACGTACTATGCGAAGCTGGAACCGCAATCGGCAGATACCATCGGGGACTCGCTGGCCGTGAGCCGATTCCTCGATGAATACGGATTGGATGACGTTCGCGTGATTGATGACGATGAGACCGGTGAACCCGTCTTGAGCGGATCGGTGTCTACACGACAAGTGCTTAACCGTATTGTCGAATTCGCGACACAAGCCGGACTCTCACCTCGCGTCGATGTACAAGTGGATGACGAAATAGAGCAGCTCGTCCAGGATATCTATCGTGTGCAGGGTATCGATGCCGAGGTCACGGTCGTCGGTCAAGGGAAGATCGAGGTGACGACGAAGGTGGGGGATGACGCCAAGCTGGCGCGTGTCGAGAAAGCGGTCACGGACGATGTGCCCGGGCTGTCCATCATGATCCGTCGTGACCAGGCGCCCGACGAAATCGCCGCCGCGCCAGCCACGACGACACGCGTCGGCAAGACGGTGGTACTCGTCGTCGATGGAAAGCAAGGCTACGTCATGACCAGTGACGGATCACGGTACACCGTGGGCGCCATGCTTCCCTCGGGGCATGTCATCAGGAGTATCGACGAAGGTGTCGTCCTTGCCGACAATGGCGGCGGCGAAGAGATCGAGCTACGATTCTGACGATGGCGATTGCGGCCGTGCCGATTCTGGTCGTGGAAGGCTGCGAACGAGCCTTCGACAGAAAATTCAAGACAATACTTCGTGCAGTAAGTAGTTCTCGAACGTGACCGTGCCAAGCCAGCGCCACGCTATCGATGGCGACGCGGTTCACGCCTCTTCAACGACACACTATCGGGAAAGCGAGCATGGCCGAAATTCAGGAAATTACACCACTCTTGTTGAGTGCATTGGTGGAATTCGAAACGCTGCTGCAATCGAACGACGCTGCAAATATCGAGTCAAAGGGGGAACTGCAAGCCGATATTGCGCAGCTGCGCGAGAACATCACGGCGGGGCGGGTGGGTGATCTCGGAGAGTTGACAGATCAACTCGACAAGTTCCGCTCGAGATTCGAAGGCTCGTGAGCCGATCACAGCGCTGATCGACCACGTTCATGCGGATCGATCGACCACGGACCTTGCCGGGCGTCGACAACGACTTCATACCCTTGTGCCGAATGTCCGGTCACTGTCGGGTGGCAATCATCTGTCACCGAGCAATATCTCGAAGTTGGCATCTGCCGCGGCTATGTGGCCCTTGATATCTTGTTTCCAGCGCTCCTGCAATTCGTCGTCGTAGTTCAGATAGAGCTTTCCGTCGACGATGTTCCACTGGTCTGGTTCGATCTTGACAAGTCGTTCCTGGGCAGCAATTCCATAGGCACAGTAGCCGCCATACCGGGGTGCGTAGTTTTCGGGGTCGGCAGCGAACAGGTCACGGTGCTCGGTCGTCGCGAAGCGCCAGATGGCACCCTTCCATCGTTTGGTAATTGCCTTTGACCCTTCGACCGGTTTGCCCTTGGTGAAATAGGCCACGGTATCGTAGCCACGGATCGCCACGCCCGTCCGTTCGAATCCGCCGAGAAAGCTGATCTTGTCGAGCGTATTGATCGGGTCGGCAGCTAAGCTCATGCTGGTGTAGACCAGCAAGCTGCCGACCAGAAGCGTCTGGATGTAGCTCATGTCGATTGTTTCCCGTGAACCAGCCTGCGGTCAGGCAGCTGCAGAATTTGCGGGTGGATGCCGATAGATCGAACTCAAGACCTGGCAAGCCAGATGATGTGCTTGGTGCCCTTGCGGCCGTGTGCGAAGACGGACCTCTCGGAGACTCGCAAACCGCTCTCACGAAGTCGCTTCGCGAAACGCCGATCGGGCGTTGCGGACCAGTACGCGAGCACGCCGCGCGGCGTAAGGCGATTGCGGGCGCAAGCGATGCCGTCGAGCGAGTACAGCCAGTCATTACCCGCTGCGCTGAATCCTTCGGGGCCGTTGTCCACATCGAGGGCGACGACGTCGAAGCGCTGCTCTGCGTCACGCAACAGGTCGCCGACATCGCCCTGGTAGACAGTCGTGCGGGTATCCGCCAGCGGGTGACCCGAATGACTGCCCAGCGAACCCCGGTTCCATTCGACGATTTCCGGCACCAGCTCGGCGACGACGACGCGTGATTGCGCGCCGGTTGCCGCCAGAGCCGCCGCCAGCGTGAAGCCCATACCAAGGCCGCCGATCAGGACGACGGCTGCGTCGGCTCGTTCGAGCATCTCGCAAGGCAGTCGGCCCAGAGCGTCCTCTGAACCGTGCTTGCGCGTGGACATCAGTTCGCCGCGTCCGGAGATGGCGATGCTGAAGTCGTCCCTCTCCTGGTACAGCTGCAGGATGTTATCAGAACCGGGTACCGCTGCCAGATCCAGGAGAGTTCGGTGTTTCATGTGACGGGGGGGGTCAGGTCCTGTGGGGAAGGCGCGTCCTCAAGCTTCGCATCGATGGCCGATTCTGTCGCTGCCTTTGTCGGTAGAACGTCGGCGTTGGCCGACATCGGGATATCGCAACATACGATCCTCAGTGGTTCGATCGCCACGATGTCGATCAGGGCGCACCCGTCCGCGGGGCGCGCAAAGTCGGGATGCGTAGTCGCCAGCGCCAGGTGGGCTCGATACGCGTCGCGCGCGATTTGCGTCCGCTGCAGATGATCGGTCGCGTCCAGCTGCAACTTGATGCCTACTAACGCCGCCACCGCCACCACGGCAATCATCGCCACGGATACGGCTTCGATCGTCGAGGCGTGTCGAGTTCACCAGTGTTATGGAATTCTTGTCTGTGTTGTCGCAATGCGGCCTGCATCGCTGACGTGATGATGCCTCGGAATGCCGGAACCTTCACCCGGCTTCGGCAGATGCGATCAGTCGAGATGTGTCATCTCGCTTACCGTGAGATCCTCGATGCATCCGTCGGTAGCACCCTTGAAGGCCGTGATATGGGGTGCGCTTGTATGCGTCTGCCAGAGCTCCCTGGACTGCCAGTTTTCGTAGAAGACGAAGTGCGCCGGATTCTCGTTGTCCTGATGCAGGTCGTACTGCAGGCAGCCGTTCTCGGCAAGTGTGATGGGGATCAGCTTCAACAACTCCGCCTTGACCAACTCGGTCTTGTCGGCTTCCGCGTGAATGTTGGCAACGATAGTCAGCTTGGACATGCCGTACTCTCCTTGAGAATGGAACAGACTGCCATGACTTACTCCGACACCTTCGAATGCGACCTGAAGTTCCGCCCTGTCGGCACGGAAGCGAAATGCCTCGGCTGCGTGGCTGGCTGGATGGACCTTGCACTCTTCGGCGAGGGCGGCGAGGGCGGTGAGACAGTGAGGCTCGAGTCGGGCGACATCCTGTTGATGCCCGCCGGTGTCAGTCACGAGATGGTCGGACACTCCGAATATGTGATGATGTGTGGCGGCTACCCTGACGGTCGTGACTGGGACAACATTCAGGAAGCATACATCTCCGAGGAGGAATTCCGGGCAGTCGCCGAACGCATCATGATGCTGCCCGTTCCGTCTCGCGATCCGGCCACCGGCGAACCGATTTTCGAGTGGCTGGACGCGCCGTCGTCAGTGGATGACGGGTGGAACGATTATCGGGACGCTCTGGACTCGTCGTCATGACGTGAAACGAGGTTGACGCGAAACAAGGGACCACGAGACCCGAGTTCCGTCTTCTCCAGCGGGAAGGTCCCGAAGGACCTTCCCGGGCCAGGCTCATTCCAGCGGCTTACGCCCTGAATGACTCCGCTCGATCACCGACAGGGCCAGACGGATCGCCGCCAGTAGCGCAAGCAGGCCCAGCATCCATCCGCCTATCGATCCACCGCCATTAGACGTCGTGGCGCGGGGCGAGGGAAAGGCGGGTGATGCGGCATCCTGAGTGGTAACGGCAACAGAGGATCCGGCTCGCCCGGTTCGGGCGCCTCGCTCGTGCTCGATCCGATTGCTGTTCTTGCGGTTGATGCCGTTGGCTGCGAATACCTCGTTCCGAACCACCACAAGCGATGTGTGTTCGGTAACGAGACCGTGTTGCAAGGCAATGTCGGTGATCGCACGGCGCGAGTCGTCGGTCTCGCCGATCAAGTCCTCATCTTGCTGCAGTGCGCGAATGTGAGCGAAGCCTGCCAGCCGTTCGAGTTCCGGCCAGGTCGTGTCCTCCGCGGGAAATGCAAGGCCGGATCGATACTGACGGCGCTCACCGGACACGTCGGCCGCTATCGTGAGTTCCGCATCACCTGCCCCTCGATAGCGTCCGGAGAGCACGAGCTGCTGTCCCCTGTACACGCGCCGGAATCTGGCAGGATGCACGTCGAACACATCGACACCGTCGATGTCGATGCTCACGTCGTGCATGGCCTCGTGAGAAACCTTTGAGACCGCCTGTACCATGAGCCCGGCGAGATCGTCATCATTGGATACCTCGATCGCGAAGCCGTCGGAGTGACGAGTCAACCCGTCGAGCAGTGGTCGGTTGGACTGATTCCCCATCACGGCGGTGAAGAGACGTACGTCATAAGGCTCGAGCAGTTTCAGGAAGCGGCTCATCTTCGTGGCCCCGACGTTGGTGACCCCATCCGTCACCAGCACGATGGCGCTGGTGCGATTGTCGTCGATGCTTCTGACTGCCTCTTTCAGCCCATCGAACAGATTCGTGCTGCCGCCTGCCGCCAGCGCACGGACATCCGCCAGCGCCTTCTGTACCGACGCGTCACTCACCTCGATGTAATCGTCGCTCAGGGCGCGAGCCTTGTCGCTGAACATGACGATGCGAAAGCGATCGCCCGTGTTCAGCGACTCGATCGTGCGACTGACACCGTCGGCAAGGGCGCTGAACTTGCCCGCCATCGAGCCGGATGTATCCAGCACGAACAGCCAGTCACGTCCTTCGGTGATCGGTGCAAGATCGACCCCTGGAGTCAGCGTCAGCAAGAAACTGCCTTCCCTGGCTCCAGGTGCGCGATAACTCACCAGATCGACGGCGCCGGGCAGGTTTTCGGCAAGGCGCCAGTAAACGACGATATCGCGGTCAAGTTGCCAGGCGACAGGTGAGGGGGCATTGATTGCCGTCGGCGGCGTGTACACCTCGCTGCTTTGAACCTTCGTGCTGCGCGCGATCATCGACTCGGCTTGCAGGAAGGCCGGGCCGTGTGCGTTGCCGCTCGTCGAGGACGCCGACATCGGCAGTTGCTCCGCCACCCAAGGCATTATCGTGCGATCAGCATCGTCGGCTATGCGCAAGGCGGGATCGTCGAGTCCTTGCCCTACGGTCGCGCCTGCTCCCGTTGTCGCATCGATCTCCACAGACCATTCGCCGTTGCCGAGATCGGTTACCGTGGCATGTCCATTGGGAACGCGTACCGCGTCGATCGGGTAACCCGAGCGGATTCGCATGCGAAACGAGAACGCGCCGTCGACGCGTTCGTTGCGCGACCAGAACGCATCGGTCTGTTCATCCGTGCCGCCAGATTCGAGTGGATACAGATAACGACCGATGGCATGGTCGATGGCGGTTTCTTGAAGATAGACGAGTCGCACCCGCACATCGTCGTTGGCGCGCACCGGCGAGACTGCCATGTCGAACGCGAGGAAGCTGTCCTGCTCGACGAGCGCAGTTTCTCTGCCGGCACTCTTTTCTGCTTCGTGAAGATCACGCGCCGCTTTTTTCTCCAACACCTCGGCGTGCACGGGAACCTCATCGATCCAGTAGGTAAACTCACCCACCGCGGCATCGACCGGCACGGGGAAGCGGTACAACGCCTCGAGATCTCTCGGGTGAGGGTTACTGAACCGTTGTTCGACGCTGGTGACCGTGAATCCACTCTCGACCACCACCTCGACGTGTTGCTCCTCGAGGCTCAGAGATTCCGTGCTGCCGAGTGGGGTCATCAGCCCAGCGGCGAGTGTAGACGTACCGATGCCGGCAAACAAAAGGCCTGCGAGGGCGACAATGGGGCGTACGGCGGCCCTGAGTGAGCGAAGTTTCATGAAAGGATCCTGCTCGTGAATGAAGGAAGAGCCCCGGTTGCGGGGTCACGAAGCAGAGTCGGCGCGTCCGTCGCCGTCGTACAGCCTGACGTTCGAAGTACGCCGACAGGAACCGTGCGGTATTGATATTCAGTACTTGTAGAAGTCAGCGTTGTTCACGGTGGTGGGTCGATCGAAACCTTGTCCGTCATGCAGCAAGCTGGAAAACTCTCGCGGCAACGTCCACAGTCCTTTTCAAGGCTTGACTACGGTTATTCGCAGATAGGGTCGCACCTTTTCCCATCCCTGCGGGTAGCGCTCCTTTGCCTCTTCGTCAGATACTGAATTGGGGATGAGGACTGGATCTTTGACGCGCCAGTCGGCGGGCGTGTGTACCGTGTGTCGGTCTCCGAACTGATGAGGCGAGCGACATTCAGCGAGTATCGCCTTGTTGAGTACGATCAATCGCCCCCGCGCCTGCTGAGTCCGGTTTGTCGATGAAATCCCGGTATACATGCCAGGTGGCGTGGCCGATCCAGGGGCCGCCGAACAGAAGCGGCCAAAGGCCGAGCCACAACGAGCTGCCGATCACTGTCACGACGGTTATCGCCCAGACGCTCATGGTCAGGGGGTTTTTCAGGCAGCATTTCATGCTGGCGCGAACGGCGGTCACGACACTGACTGCCCGATCGTGCAACAGCGGTACTGCGATTACGCTCGAGACGAAGGCCAACAGCGAGAACAAGGTCAAGGCTATCCACCAGAGAAGTACTGAGTGGGTGGTAGCGTCTTCGTCGATCGCGAGTGCCGACTCCGACAGGGGTCCGGCGACGCTCAACAGTCGTCTGGCACATTCGAACCAGAGCAACAGGATCGCGCACAGCAGCACGGCAAGGAGGCATAGCTCGCGCGGGTTGCGACACCAGGCGAACAGCGCGACGATCAGGTCCGACGATTCACCACGTTCGCGCTGTCTGGACAGTTCGTAGGTGCCGACGGCAAGTAGCGGTCCGAGAAAGAGAAAGGCGGCCACGAATCCGGTCGACCCCGACCAATGCTGTTCGTGAGCGCGGACGATGACGAGCCCCATGCCGACGTAGCAGAGCCCGAAGAGGAGACTGCGAGCGCGACAGGCAATAAGGTCGGCCAACGCGGCGACGAGCCAGTGTCCGGTACGAGTCCAATGGACACTTCGGACGACGATCGAACGCGCGCCGTCCTCCGGTCCCGGGGCAGGCGGTCTGTCTACATTGCGGCGCTCGATGTAGTCATACATCGCACTCGGCCCGTGTAGTCACTGACAGCGTCCGCTGAGTCTATTGGGGAACTGCAAGGTAGCTGAGTCTTGGCGGGAGATTCTTGACTTTCGTCAAGGCGGGGGCTTCGAGCGATACCGACGTTTGTTTCTATCGATTTGATGGTGCAGATGTGTCCCATATTGAGACTGAGTCCGAAGGTCATCGCATACGGTGACAGGTTTCATTATTTCGATGATGTCAAATGGCATGAACGCACTCTCAGAGCGAATCCGTGCCAAAGATCGTCGACCACCGAGAGCGTCGCCGCAGCATCGCGACGGCCGCCTGTGCGACCGTCGCGGAAGTCGGGCTCGAGCGCACCACCCTGGCCGCCGTGGCGCGGCGCTGCGCGTTGACCACCGGCGCGATTGAGGTAACGCGCGAAATCGAGCGTGCGGTGGCCAGCGACCGCCTGCCGGCCGCGATCGACACCGGTGAAGAAGCGGAAGCTCTGATCGCGCAGGTGCGCGGTCTGTGCATCCGCGCGCTGGTCGAGCCGGCGAACTGGCCGGCCGCACGGCTCGCCGCATGCCTTGCGCGTTACCTCGATCGCGTCGTGGTCTCTGCCGATGCGGTCAGTCTTCCCGGCCGACGCAGCGCGTGACGATGTCGCCGACCGCAGCCGAGCGCCGCCGTGAGGGCCGCGCCCGACGGACGCGTCGAAAGAACCCGCCCGAGAGTGCAGATGTGATGCGTGCGCATCGTGCCATCCCGTATGTCGATATCGCCTCTGACGAAGCTGTCGAACGCATCGAGGCACAGTCCGATCGGTTGCTCGAGGAAGTCGGAATCGAGTACCGCGACGACGCGCGGGCGCTCGAGATCTGGCGTGAATCCGGAGCGGATGTCGAGGGAATGCGCGTGCGAATGGACGCGCGGACAGTGCGCGAGCTGTGCGGACGGGCGCCTTCTGAATTCGTACAGCATGCGAGGAACCCCGACCGTAGTGTGCGCATCGGTGGGCCAGATGCCGTGTTCGCTCCGGTTTACGGCCCGCCGTTCGTGCGTTGCCTTGACAAAGGTCGTCGCTACGGCACGATCGGCGACATCCAGCGCCTTGTGCGCCTGACACATTCGCTGGCGAGTCTGCACCACTCCGGTGGGGTGACCTGCGAGCCGTGCGATCTGCCTGTCAACAAGCGCCACCTCGACATGGTTCATGCGCACCTGACGTTGTCCGACAAGCCCTCGAGTCGCGAGCGAAGCCATCCGCGCTTGCTGTAGTGTGAATCAAGGGATAGTCATCGTGCCGTTCGTGCTCGGCGGCGCGATGGGACCCGTCACGACCGCAGCTGCGGTGGCACAGGCGCTCGCCGAGGCGATGTCCGGCGTCGCTTTCTCGCAGCTCGTGCGCCCTGGCGCGCCGGTCGTTTTCGGGAACTTTCTCTCGTCGATGACGCTCCGCTCGGGCGCGCCGACCTTTGGCATGCCCGAAGCGGCGTTGTCGAACTACCTCGTCGGACAACTCGCCCGGCGCCTCGGTCTACCTTTCCGAAGCGGTGGATCGCTGACCGCGTCCAGGCTCTGCGACGAACAGGCCGCCTACGAGAGCGCTGACAGCATGAACGCCACGGCCTTGGCGGGCGCGCACTTCGTGCTGCACGCGGCCGGCTGGCTCGAGGCGGGACTCGTGACGGGCTACGAGAAACTTGTACTTGACGCCGATCGACTCGCCGCGCTCCATGTGCTGCTCGCTGGCGTCTCGACCGACGACAATGCGCTAGGCGTCAATGCCTACGAAGATGTCGAACCGGGCGGACACTTTCTCGGCAGCGCGCACACGATGGCCAACTACGAGACTGCTTATTTCGATGCTGCACTGTCAGACTCGGACAGTTTCGAGAGCTGGACCGAGAGCGGCGCCGAGGCTGCGACGGTGCGGGCAAGCGCACGCTGGAAGGCTTTGCTCCACGCACACGAACCACCGCCCGAATGATCTGCACCACCTGAATATCGGTCCCGGCGACGAACTCGCAGGTGTCTGGCAGCGCGCCGGGCTCGAACTGCCGGACGTCGCAGCGATGCGCCGCTACCGCCTTGACAGGGTCCGGACGCAAATGGCGAAAATGGACTACGCCGGCGCCTTGCTGATGGATCCGATGAATTCCGCTACGCGACCGACAGCACCAACATGCAGTTGTGGGTAATCCATAACGCCGCTCGCTACTGCTGGGTCGGTGTTGATGGCTCATGCATTGTCTGGGAATTCAACGAATGCGAGTTTCTAGACGCACATAACCCGGCTGTCACCGAGATCCGGCCTGCGAAGGGTTGGAGTTACTTTCTCGCAGGGCCACGCTGGGCCGAGCAGGCGAACCGCTTTGCCGACGAGCTCATCGACGTTGTCGGCCAGCACGCAGGGAGAGGCGCCAGGATAGCCGTCGACCAGTGCCACCCGACAGGCTACAGACGCTTTGCCGAGGCCGGTATCGAAGTGGGTAACGGCGTCGAGATGATGGAACTGGCGCGGGTACGGAAGGGCCGGGACGAGATTCTTGCGATGCGTTGCGCCGTGCATGCCTGCGAGACGTCAATGGTGGAAATGCGCGAGGCGCTCGCGCCCGGCATGACCGAGCGCGAGGTCTGGTCAATTTTTACACGCGGGTAATATTGGCCGTGCCGGTGAGTGGATCGAGACGCAGATACTTGCCTCCGGTCCGCGCACGAATCCGTGTATGCAGGAGGCAAGCGCGCGCGTGATCGAGGCGGGAGATCTGCTTGCCTACGATACTGATCTCGTCGGGGCTTACGGCATGATGGTGGACATCTCGCGAACCTGGCTCGTCGGCGACGGCCGACCCGGTGCGGCGCAGACGGCCACGCATGCTCTCGCGCTCGAGCAGATCGAGCGTAACGCCGAGCTGCTGCGCCCTGGCGCGAGTTTTCGCGAGCTCACCTTTGATGCGTGGTCGCCGCCGCATGCGGCCTACCGCCGTTACTGCTGTCAGTTCCACGGTGTCGGGCAGTGCGATGAATTCCCGGAAATCTACTGGCCCGAGCAATGGGACGAGTGGGGTTATGACGGCGAGCTCGAGCCGGGCATGGTGCTGACGGTCGAGAGCTATGTGGGACCACGAGCGGGTGGTGAAGGCGTCAAGCTGGAAAACCAGGTGTCGGTGACTGACAGCGGGCCGGAGTTGCTGACCGACTTTCCACTGGCACTTCGTTGAGCGTTGCGCCTGGTTTCGGGGAAGATCGAACGCGCTCAGAGGTGTTGGACTAAAGGTCGGAGATTCGTACTGCATGGGAGCTGGGTTGGCATAAGGTGCATTCGGATGTGTAAAGTCAGATTGACACAGAGGCTTGACAATTTGAGTTGACACTAATACAGGCCTTGTTTACGATCTTCGACACGCTAGGTGCACTCCCATTCGCCGCGAATTGTCCTGATGCGTGTCGACCGGGGTTGATCCTGCGACGTCCCTGCTCAATGAGGGGCAACTTGCGTGCAGGTGGTGCGCGCGATCAAGTACGTTCCGGTTCTCTGGAGGAATCGACCAATGACAACTGAAGCCGCAGAACACGTCTGGCCAAGTGGCCTGACGATCAGTCAGTCGGAGGAACTACACAAGCACGTGATCGATGGTGCTCGTGTATTTTTCTTGATTGCACTATTCGCACATTTTTTGGCTTTCGTACTTACACCGTGGCTCGGCTGAGGAGACAAATATGAATCAAAGTAGAATGTGGCTTCTTGTCAAGCCGTCCTGGGGCATCCCGCTGTTCCTTGGATGGGTGTCATTCATGTCGCTCTCGGTGCACTACGCCCTTCTCAACAATACCACTTGGTTTGCAGCCTTCTGGGGCGGTTAGGTAGCTGGCTGATCTCGTGAGCACGTCTTGTTCGTGAGATCAGCTTAATCTGTCAAGTCGCTCGGACCTCACCATCTCGGACCTCATCATTATTGGCCGATCGCACAACAATAATTGCCTTTGGCACTATTGCCTTTGCTGAATATCTGGAGAATGCCACTGATGAATCTGTTACCCATAGGTCGGGCTTTTGCATCGGAGCAAGACGCACTCGAGTCGGTGGAGAGCCTCAAGTCTCGAAATTTTCAGGAAGAAGACATGTCTGTCATAACCCCGGCCATGATCGAGGCATCCGATGCCTCGATGCTGAGTCGGGACGTCGAGCACGATGTCGATCCTGCCGTGAAGCTGGCAGAGCTGATCATTGGAGTCCACGAGGCCTCTCGCGTTCCTGAAAGCCATGCGTTGGTCTATGCGGATGCTGTTCAGGAAGGCAAGACTCTGCTGCTGATCACCGCACCGTTTGGTCAAGCTCAGTTGGCCAACGTCACGTTGGACAAGGGAAAGATAGTCGAGCTGGGTGAGTTGCCGGAACTTCCAGAACACACCTGGATTCAACCCGCACCTCTGTCAGCGTTGCTGAACTGGCCTGTTCTGACACATCGCCGAAGCTGGATGTCCCGTACTTTTCCCGAGTTGAAGCAGTCCGACAGCCTTCCGACCAAGGGAATTCTCGGTGGCTTACTCAGCCACAATCCGGCACCTCTTTCTTCCAAGGTCGGCATGAGTGTGCTGAAAGAAAATCCGGCACCCCTGTCTTCCAAGGTCGGCATGAGTGTGTTGAAAGACAATCCGACGCCGCTGTCTTCGAAGCTCGGCATGAGTGTGTTGAAAGACAATCCGACGCCGCTGTCTTCGAAGCTCGGAATCAGTGTCCTCAAGGACAATCCATCCCCGTTGTCTGACAAAGTGGGCATGAGCCCACTGTCATCCAGTACTCCGGGCAAGAAAGACTCCAGCTTCGGCTTTCCTTTGTTATTGGACAATGCGACGCCGCTGTCGTCGTTCTTCGGTATTTCGACGCTGAAAAAGAACGACTAGCAGCGCGTCGAGCACGCCATGTTCAAACCAGTCAAGCGACTTGTCGCTACGTGGGTCGATATGGGCCCACGTTTTCTGCCCTTTGCCGACGTAGCAACCAAAGACGTTCCGCTGTCGCGATTGCTGCGCCTGTCGCTGTTCCAGATCACGGTCGGCATGGCTCTTGTCCTGCTGGTAGGTACGCTCAACCGGGTCATGATCGTCGAGCTGGATGTGCCTGCCTGGCTGGTGGCCGTGATGCTCGCACTGCCCTTGGTGTTTGCGCCATTTCGTGCGTTGATTGGCTACAAGTCTGACACGCACCGTTGCGCTCTGGGGTGGCGAAGAGTCCCGTTCATCTGGAAAGGAACCCTTTGGCAGTTTGGTGGCTTTGCCATCATGCCCTTTGCCTTGCTGGTGCTGGCTCAGCAGGGTGAGTCGCAAGATTTCCCGCTATGGGTGGGCCATGTTTCGGCCGCCGTGGCCTTTCTCCTGGTCGGAGCCGGAGTCCATACGGTACAGACGGCGGGGCTTGCATTGGCCACCGATCTGACCGAACCCGAATCACATGCCAAGGTCGTCGGATTGATGTACGTCACGTTGTTGCTGGGCATGCTTGTCAGTTCGCTGGTATTCGGCAAGGCACTGGAAGACTTTTCCCCTGGCAGACTGGTCAGCGTCATCCAGGGCGCCGCGGTTGTCACGGTATTCCTGAATTTTGTCGCGATGTGGCAGCAGGAAGCACTGAGCGTCGACAGCAGAAAAGCCCCGGCAGACCCGACATTCAGCGAATCATGGGCGCGTTTCAGTCAAGGGGCCGGCGCATTGCGTCAGCTGGTCATCATCGGTATCGGCACACTGGCCTTCGGCATGGCCGATGTTCTGCTGGAACCCTTCGGAGGGCATGTGCTGCAGATGTCAGTCAGTGCAACCACCAAGCTGACTGCCCTGCTTGCCTTGGGTGGTCTGCTCGGCTTCGGTTATGCGTCGCGTGTTCTGGGTCGTGGGGAAGATCCGTACAAGATGGTATTGTGCGGCGCGCTGATTGGCCTTCCTGCTTTTGCACTGGTCATGAGTGCGGCTCCCCTGGATACGCCTGCGCTGTTTCTCGTGGGCAACTTCATGATCGGGTTCGGGGCTGCCTTGTTCGGCCACGGAACCCTGACGGCGACCATGAATCGTGCACCGGCTCATCAAGCTGGATTGGCACTGGGAGCATGGGGTGCCGTTCAGGCGACAGCTGCAGGCATAGCGATCGCGGCAAGTGGCGTGATCCGCGATGTTGTCAATTCTGTCCTGGATGCAGCCAACAGCACTTGGGGCCTGGCTGGCGGCTACGTTACCGTCTATGCCATTGAGATCATGTTGTTGCTGATTACTATCGTCGCTACCTATCCGCTGTTGCGGAGCCGGAACAATCAGGTAGGCGCTGCGAAGATCAATCACGTCATCACGAACTGAGCGTCGTTCTGTGGCTCAGCTGCCTATTCTGGAATACCCGCACCCGACGCTGCGGGCCGTCTCTGCCCCGGTCCAGCAGTTTGATGAGGATCTGTCGACGCTTCTGGAAAACCTGACAGAGACTTTGTATGCCACACCCGGCATTGGCTTGTGTGCACCGCAAGTGGGTGCGTTGAAACAAGTCGTCGTCATGGATTTGTCTGACAATGACACCGCGCTGGAAGAGTATGTAAACCCCGAAATTGTCACGAGGTCGGGCTTGGCCATCGCGACCGAATCGTGTCTGTCCTTGCCCGGTATCAGCGCGAAGGTCATTCGGTCAGGAGTGATCGTCGTGAAAGCCTTTGACAGGCAAGGGTCACCCTTCGAACGCAGATTGGAAGACATGCATGCCGTTTGCCTGCAGCATGAAATCGATCACCTGAACGGGAGTCTCTTCATCGACCGAATATCGGCTGTCAGGCGTCTACCCATGCGTCGCCGCCTCGCGGCGATGGATGCGGCAATGAGTAGAACCTCAGCGCAGCAGGAACGGGACGACAGGTGCTGACGTCCTGGCGCTGCAACGCGAAGCTGATCGCGTCAAGCGAGTGAATGCAAGGTCGATGCATTCAACTTTGCGAATGTGTATGATCTGTGCATGGAAACCACCTTCACGCCTTGGCTCTCGCTCGCCGGCGGTGCACTGATAGGTCTCGCTGCAGTCATGCTGATGGCGAGTAACGGCCGCATCGCTGGCGTCAGCGGTGTCGTCTCGAGACTGCTACCGCCGGCGGCTGAACGGGAAGGGCGGGGCGAGGGGCTTGCCTTTGTCGGTGGATTGCTGCTCGCACTTCCACTGTGGTGGGTGCTCGCTGACGAGCCGCCGCCGCTTGCGCTGGTTGGCGGTCCGCCCTTGCTTGTTATCGCGGGCCTTCTCGTCGGCTTTGGCTCGGTGCTCGGCAACGGTTGCACGAGTGGCCACGGCGTCTGTGGAATCTCGAGGCTGTCCATCCGCTCGATCCTCGCGACCTGCGTCTTCATGCTCACGGCCGTGGCGACGGTCTACGTGCTACGGCATGTGGTGGGAGCCTGATCGATGAGAATGGTCGCATCGCTTGCCACCGGCCTGGTCTTCGGCTTCGGGCTGATTCTCTCTGGCATGACGAACCCGGCCAAGGTGCAGAACTTCCTCGATGTGTTCGGTCGCTGGGATCCGAGCCTTGCTTTCGTCATGGGCGGGGCGATCGCTGTTGCAGCCACGGGCTTCGCATTGCTTCGCAAGCATGCCGGTGCCCCCTTGTTCGGGCCTGCCTTCGGGTGGCCGACGCGGACCGATGTCGATGCACCGTTGTTGATCGGCGCCGCTGTTTTCGGGATCGGTTGGGGACTTGGCGGTCTGTGCCCCGGCCCGGCGCTTGCCGGAATTCCTGCAGCGAAGGGCGGCTTGCTTGCCTTCGTCGTCGCAATGCTGCTCGGCTTCGTCGCCGCACGGTGGCTCCGCGATTCGCGCAAACGTACGTAGTCCCGCCACTAGCGAAGCCATTGCTTTGGAAATTGCGGAGGTACGTGCAGTGTTTGCTGCAGAATGATCGGGCCTGACTTCAGCTGACCGATAAGAGTCCACATGCACGTACGCACCCGCGGCGCAGAAGCTCAGATCATGGCGAAAATGCGCGCAGGGCCGCCAGTTCCACCACGATGCTTGGGAGCACCAATAACAAGCGTGGCCCCGGCAGCAGGTACGCGGTCCAGGTTCGCGAGGCATTCGATACCGAAGCGCCCCTCGGGTAGCCAGGCATAGTGGGTTGCGAAGTCGGCGGAGATGCCGTGGTCCAGCGATAGCGTATCGACCGCGATGGATTGCGCACCGGTTTCAAGCAACATCTCTGCAGCTTCGATGTGGAAACCGGGATAATGCTGTGCAGTGCCATCGAAGTTGCGGAAGCCGTCGGTGTCTACCTTCGACGACCAGCCGGAGTGCATGGCAACGCAAGCGCCGTCAGGGATGTCACCATTGGCTGCGATCCATGCCTTGAGATCATCAGGTGTTACCTGCGCATCCGCATCCTCGGCAGCACGCGCTGCAATATCGACGACGCACAAGGGTGCTATCAGGGATGAGACCGGTATCTCGTCTACTGATGTTCCATCTTCGGAAAAGTGCAACGGCGCATCGATATGCGTGCCGGTGTGCTCGTTGACGGTGTACTGGAACAGGTTGAAGGAATGCTCTGCGTAGTTGTAGATCTGCTCGCGCGAAAATTGACTCTCGCCGAAGTAGGTCGGGAAGTCTTCGTGGAGTGTGTGCGTCATGTCCTCGACCGAGCCGTGCCCGTCCGCCATGGCGGTGGTCCCGATCGCTGACGCAGTCACGGCTGCAACGGCCCCGGTGGCCCCTGTCTTGAGAAATCGGCGCCGCGACAGCATCTCTTTCTTCACGGCGTTCATCACGCAAATATCGCACATGTGTTTTCCCTTCTATCGCCTGTGTGTGATTGGAATCAGGTGGGTTGGAAACCGACTTCAAATTCGGGATCGACCGGCACTTGCAGGGCGGTGACAAGGTGGTTGGTCTGGGCCGCCAGGCCGATGACCTGCATCAACTCTCCATGTTCCTCGTCAGACATGCCGCGGGCTCTGGCTGCGGCGGTGTGGGAGTGCACGCAATAACTGCATCCATTGGCCACCGAGACGGCGATATAGATCATCTCACGCGTCTTGCCATCGAGTGCACCCGGCACGGCCATCAGGGACTTGACGCTGTTCCATGTCCGTTCGAGGCCTGGTGGATCAGTGGCCAGCGCGCGCCATATATTGTTGATGAAGTCTGATTCCCGAGTGGTGCGGATATCGTCGAAGACCGCCTTGACGACGGGATCTGCCTCGGCTTCCGCATCCGTGATCAAGCGCGTGGTTGCCATCATCAGCTCCTGTCGTGACGTCACCGTGGTTCCGCTAACGGTAACGCACTATTCCACCACTCAAGACGAAATCACTCACCTTGTAACCTGCAGGTCCCATTATCAAGGCATTGACCTGATGCGTCGGGATGATGAACGAGTTGGACGTTGAGATCGCCACCGTGGGTGCAAACAATGCAGGATCGGCACATGCAGCCACGGAGATCGAAACGGCCAGTGAAACCAACAGGACAGTCGCCCCGACGTTGGACATGACGAGCGAGAATGCGGTCGACAGCAATGCGATACCGATCTGCAGCGCGAGAACCGGCCAGCTGTCAAGCAACAGGACGATCTGCCGAGTGCGAGCGGCCGCTGCCCCGATGAGCTGCCCGGGCTCGCGAAAGCCACGAATCGGAGTCGAATCGACGGTCCGACATTTGTCGAGAAGAATCTGTTCCTTGTCGAGTAGAGCGAAGTTTGCTCCTGGATCTGCTCGAATGATGCCGGCTGGTTCGCGCTTGCATGACGTATCGACAACCCGGCAACGTGGCACCATCGGCAACTATGGCGAGCGCGAGACCGGCGACAAGAGAGAACTGTGCGCCAGAGCACGGATGGGGCGCAAGCGAATTTGCTGCAACGGCTCCCTGAGTCAGCCGTGTTGCCTGTTCGGATTGCCGTCGCCCGAGCACTGTGTCGGCGGCTTCAACAAAGCGATGCAGCAGTTACTCGGACTTGCTGCCGATACGTCGTCAAGGACATTACGCATTGGTGGATCCCGTTGGCACAACCTGCTGCCCGTATAGCATCTGATACTGAACTCCCACAGGTAACGCTCACCGCGGTGCCGGTTGCCGGCTCAATGCCTGCCGAACCGGGTCGTTCGGTCGCTCACGCGAACCATCAGCGACCAGTAGCCTACTCGCCCGTCACGTTTCAGCCGACGCTGTACACGCGATTGATCAAACCGGCCATTGATCGACTGGCTGCGCTGGTTGCGATATTCGTGCTTGCCGTGCCGATGTTGCTTACCGGAGTCGTCGTGGCTCTGAGCATGGGGAGGCCGCTCCTGTTCCGGCAGCGCCGAGTTGGCCTGCATGGACAAGTGTTCAATGTGCTCAAGTTCCGAACCATGGGACGGGATCGTCGCGGTGCCGACAAGGCGGTGGCTGAGGATCTGCGTCTGACCCACAAGACAGACAAGGATCCGCGGCATACGCCGGTCGGACGGTTCCTGCGCCGGTTCAGCCTGGATGAGTTACCACAGCTGTTCAATATCCTCTGTGGCGAAATGAGTGTGGTCGGGCCACGGCCCGAGCTTGAATCGGTCGTTGCCGCACACTACCCCCCGGGTCTGGAGCAGCGTCACCTGGTGCGTCCTGGCCTTACTGGTCTGTGGCAGATATCGGCGCGCGGCGACGGCCCCATGCACGAGAACGGCGAGTGGGATCTGAAATATGTCGAGACCGTATCACCGATGACCGACTTGAAGATTGTCGTCAAGACGCCGTTCGTGATCTTCGGACGTAATGCGGGCAATTAGGCCGGCGATTCACTGGCAATCAGGGAAGCCCTACATCGGCCAGACCAGCATGATCATCGGCAGGCTGACGCACAGGACAAGAATCTCGAGTGGCAATCCCATGCGCCAGTAGTCGCCGAAATGGTAGCCACCCGGTCCCATGATGATCGTGTTGTTCTTGTGACCTATCGGGGTGAGGAACGCACAGGAGGCCGCGACCGCCACTCCCATGAGGAACGGATCAGGGTTCAGTGACAGAGTGCGAGCGATCTCGAGTCCGATGGGCCCCGCAATCAGGGCGGTTGCGACATTGTTGAGAAAGTCCGATAAGGTCATCGTGACGATCATCAACGCGGCCAGCACAGTCCATGCGGGTAACCCCTCAGTTGCACTGACCACAGAAGCTGCAACAAGCTGGGCGGAGCCGGTCTCCTCGAATGCCTGACCGAGCGGAATGAGGCTCGCCAACAGCACGATGACCTTCCACTCGACCGCGTCATACACTTCCTTGCCATCGACCAGGCCGATGGCGGCGTAAGCGGCAGCGCAGGCCGCCAGCGCGATGGGCAGATACACCCACCCGGCAACGGCCAGCACGATCGCGAGAATGAACAGGCCCACCGCGAGAGGCGCCTTGCTGCGCTGGACCATGCTGATACGTCGCCCTTCCAGCGGGTAGGCTCCGGACGATCGGTTGGCCGATTCGAGTCGCTCGGGCGTGCCCAGCAGGAGCAGTACGTCTCCTGCTGCGATTGGCAGTCGTCTTACCCGCTCGCGGAATCGCTGTCCCTGGCGAGACACGCCCATCAGGGTGACGCCTTCGCGGGCCAACAGTTGCATCTGCATGGCGGTGCGTCCGACGATACGCGCTCCATCCGGAACGATAGCCTCCACCAGTGCCAGTCCTCCACCCCGCAGCCCGCCGCGACGCTCCTCACCCTCGCGCGCCTCGGCACCATCGAAATCCAGGCGCGTCTTTCCCATGAAGATCTCGATCTGCTTCGGATCTCCCTCGACCACGACAAAGTCGCCTTCGTTGATGGGTTCGCGTCGGGAGAAACCGGGCAGTCGGCGCTGATTGCGGACCAGGCCGATGAGGTTCAAATCGAGTTCATCCGCTAGTGGATACAGTTCGCCGAGGGTCAGCAGCTCATCTACCTCCCCGGCCGCACCGACGCGTAGTTCCGCAACGTAGAGACTCTTCTCGGTTTCCTCGATCATCACTTCCGCACCCAATCGACCGGGCAGCAAGCGCCATCCGATGAGCGCGACAAAGAGGATGCCCGAGCACGCTACGGCAAGACCGACCGGCATGAAATCGAACATGCCGAATGGTTCGCCGAGAACGTCTTCACGATACTGTGCGATGACGATATTCGGAGGCGTGCCGATCAACGTGATCATGCCGCCGAGAATCGTGGCGAACGACAACGGCATGAGCGTGCGCGCAATGGCTCGCTTGGCCTTTTCGGCGGCTTCGATATCCAGGGGCATCAACAGTGCAAGCGCCGCAACATTGTTGATCACCCCCGAGAGTGCTGCACCGACGACTGACATGACGCCTATGTGGGCGGGCACAGGCCGCTCGGAGTCGAGCACCTTCGCAGCGATCATCTCGATCGCTCCCGAATTGCTCAGGCCTCGCGAGACGATCAGCACAAGCGCAATGATAACGACCGCTGGATGCCCGAAGCCCTCGAACGCGTCATTCACGGGAACGAGGCCGGCCAGCGTGCCGATGATCAAGCCGCTGAAGGCGACGAGGTCATAACGAACCCGGCCGTGAATCAACAGTACGAAGATGGCACCGAAGATCAGGAACAGTGTGATTTGCTCGCCGTTCATGTGTACTTCCAGATGGAAGATCGGGACGGCGACAGTCTAGTTGAATGTACCGGAGAAAGTTGCCTCCACCGTGGCTGGTCGCGATGGCGCGCGACCCTGAGGTCGAATTGCAGTCGCGTTCATCAATCGACGCAGCATCGGTAAAAACAATCGTATCAACAGGGGCGTGCCAAAGTGAACGCGATCTGTGAGGACCACAACGGGAGCCCGGACGTCAGCTGCAGGCCATCGAGCAAGACGGAGAAACCGAACGAGCCGAACCCTGCCTGAATGGACATGCCCGAACCGAGTCCGAGCAGTACAGGTCCGGAGAAGCCTGCGAGCATGCGTCGCGGTGACGCCTGCAGCTGTATCGCCCCGTTCTGTATTGCCTTGTTGGGTAGTGCCTTGTTGTGTAGCGTCCTGTTCATGCCGATCAGTCTGGCCCCGGCCACTGACGCCACGCTACTGAATCAATGCACTATTCACAAGAGGGACTGTGTTCCTTGCCGGTGCCCTGTTCATCGGTTCGCTCCCCTGATCGGGGTTCATAGCCTCGGGTACTGCAAACGAAGTCGTAGCAGTTTTTCGAAAGCCCGATACTGCAAGTCGTGATACTTCTGTCGAATCCGTCAGGAAGCAAGGCGACGCGGCACCATCCGACGCCACCCGGCTCCCCGTAGCCCAGCGGACGACCCCCTCGGCGCACGGACGCCGAGCACGAGCAGACACGGCGTCAGGAACAGTGTCAGTAGGGTGGTAAAGGCGAGACCACCTGCGATGGCGCTTGCCAGTTGTGTCCACCATTGGGTTGAGGGTGCACCGAACGTTATCGTGCGATTGACAAAATCGATATTCATCGACAACACCATGGGCATCAGCCCGAGCACGGTCGTGATGGCGGTCAGCAGCACGGGTCGTGCGCGCACGGAACCCGTCAATAGCGACGCCTCCAGTGCGCCCGCACCCCTTGCCCGAAAGCCGTTCCAGGTGTCGATCAGCACGATGTTGTTGTTAACCACGATGCCGGCGAGAGCGATGATGCCGATGCCGACCATGACGATGCCGAAGGTCTGCCCGGTGACCATCAATCCGATCAGCACACCGGAAGTGGAAAACAGGATCGCCGACAGCACGAGTGCGGCCTGGTAAAGACTGTTGAACTGGGTGACGAGAATGATGGTCATCAAGAAGATTGCGGAAACGAAGGCGAGTATCAGGAAGTTCATGGTCTCGGCCTGCTCCTCGGCTTCACCGGCGAAGACCACGGCCGCGCCTTCGGGCAGGGGGTTCGCTGCGATGTCATCGCTCAGCAGTTTCAGCTGCGTATCCGCGATCTCGCCGTCGGCAACATCGGCTGCGATCGTCACCGTGCGGTCTCCATCAACGCGTTCGATGGTGCCGGTACGCGGTGCCGGTGCCATTTGCACGAAGTTGGTGACCGGGATCATGCCGCGCTGCGTGGGTACCCGGATCCCGGCAATCGAATCCAGGTGCCGGGATTCCAGCGGGTAGCGCACTCGAATGTCGAGTTCGTCGGTTGCATCGTCCGGCCGGTAGCCAGCGATGCGAATACCACTCGTGACGAGCTGGATCGCCTGGCCGATCAGGGCGACGTCAGCGCCGAACCGTGCAGCCTCTTCCCGGTCGACTTCCAGCCGCCACTCGATCCCGGGTAGTGGCCGGTTGTCGGTGACATCGACGAATCCACCGACGCGCCGCATCGCTTCACGCAACGCCTCGACCGATTCCTCCAGGCGCAGATCGAGTGCCCCACCACTGACGCCGGCACGCGCAGGGTCGACACTGACTTCGAGGTTGATCGGCTTCGATCCGCCGTCGGGCCCGCCTTCGTTGGCGACGAATTCGATTCGCACACCGGCGATGTCGGCAAGATCCTCTCGCAGTTCCTCGGCGATCACGGCAGCCTTTCGCCGTATGCTCCAGTCGACGAATTCGAGTGTCACCGTACCAATCTGGTCGGCACTGCCGCCACCCAATCCACCGCCACCGCCACCGCCACTGCCGGTGCGGGTGTAGACCGATTCGATCTCGTCACGCCCGAGCAGGCGTGTCTCGACCTGACGGAGCACGCGGTCCTGCTCGTGAATCGACAAGTCGCCGCGCGCCTGTACGGCGATAGCCATCGAGGCGGGCTCGACCGATGGAAAGAACTCGATTCCTCGACCAAGGACTGCGTACAGGAAGTAACTTCCGACGGTGAAGGCGAGTACCGCGACAAGCGTCAGAGCCGGGTGCAGGAGCAGGCGATGAAGCACCTTGAGGTAGCGTCGCTTGGCGCCGCTTGCGCGATGCATGATCGCGGTGTGATCGATGCCGGTAACGTCACTGTCTTCAGACAGGCTGGACGGCATGGCAGGCGGGTTCTCCGAAGAGTGATCGGCTACCGCGCGGCTCGCGTCACGACTCAGTCTGGCGCCAATCACGGGTACGAACACCAGCGCCATCGCCAAAGACGCAAGCAGGCAGGAGATGACGGTGATCGGCATGTAGCGCATGAATTGACCGATCAGGCCTGGCCAGAAAAGCAGCGGGGCGAAGACGACCAGCGTCGTGAAAGTCGACGCGATGACAGGCCAGGCCATGCGCTTGGCGGCGCGCGACCAGGCCGCTTGCGGCGGTGCGCCTTCGTCCATGTTCCGGTCAGCGAGTTCGGTCACGATGATGGCGCCATCGACAAGCATCCCGACGACCAGGATCAGGCTGAACAGCACGACCACATTCATGGTGTTGCCCATCGCCCAAATGACCAGGATTCCGGTCAGGAAGGAGCCTGGAATCGCGAAGCCGACAAGTATGGATGAGCGTACGCCGAGTGTGGCCATGACAACGATCATGACAAGCACGACCCCGGATACGACATTGTTCTGCAGGTCCGCGAGCATCGTGCGTGTCTCGTCCGACTTGTCCTGATGGAAGCCGATGTCGAGGTTGGCCGGTAGTGATTCGCGTGCCTCATCGATCGTCGCGCGAACCTGCTCGATCGTCTCGATGATGTTCGCGCCGAGGCGTTTCGATATCTCGAGTACCAGCGTCGGCTGTCCGTCAAGTCGGGCGAAGCTCGACGGGTCCTTGTAGGTACGGCGAATGGATGCGACGTCGCCGAAACGCACGACCGAATTCTCGGTCACCTTTACCGGCAGACGGAGTACGTCCTGCAGATCCTCGATGACGCCCGGTACCTTGAGCACGAGTCGGCCGGCGCCGGTATCGATGGAACCGGCGGCAACCAGCAGATTGTTTTTCGACACCAGACCGATGACTTCCGCGAAATCGAGCTCGTAGGTCTCAAGCACGGTCGGCTCGACAATGATTTCCAGTACTTCTTCCCGCTCGCCGGCAATGTCCGCTTCCAGTACGCCCGGCAGGGCTTCGAGCTGGTCCTTCAACTCCCGGGCAATCGTGATCAGCGTGCGTTCGGGAATGGGACCGGACAGACTCACGTTGAGCACCGGGAACAACGAGATGTTGACTTCGTTGACCGTGGGTTCGTCGGTTGCCGATGGCAGGTCGGACTTCGCTGCATCGACCTGTTCGCGCACGTCGGCGAGTGCCTGATCACCATCGAAGCCGGCATCGAACTCGAGCAGTACGGATGCATGCCCCTCACTAGCCGTGCTCTTCATGTCCTTGACCCCGGCAATGGTCTGGAGCTGTTTCTCCATGGGGCGCACCAGCAAGCGTTCAGCATCGTTTGGCGAGATGCCGTCATGACTCATCGAGACGTAGATGATCGGAATTGGTACGTCGGGTTCCGATTCCTTGGGAATCGCGCGGTAGGCAAGGGCGCCTGCGATAACCAGGAAGATCAGCAGCATCAGGACCGTTCGCGTGCGATTGAAGGCTGCGTCGATGATGGCATTCATCGGGCGCTTTTCGCCGCTGCGTCCGGAGCGAGGTCGACCAGTACGCGTTCGCCCGCACCGACGAAACCCTGGCCAAGGGTGACGACCCGGGTGTCCATGTCGATTCCGGTGACCCAGGCACCGTCAAGGGAGGTGCGCAGCACCGCCACCGGGAGAAAAACGACGCGATCGTCGTCATCGAGTATCTTTACGCCGAGATCTCCGTTCTCACCGAGGGTCAGCGTCGAGGGCGACAGGAAGACGGCCTCCACGCGCTCCACCGCAATTGTCAGGCTCGCACTCACGCCGGCGGCTAGCGCCGCGTTCGGGTTGTCGATACGCGCCTCGATCTCGAAGCTGCGTGTGGCCGCATCGGCAACCGAGGATATCCAGGTCAGCTGACCATTCAGTTTCTCGCCGGTAATGAGTGTGACGTCGACCGGCTGACCCGGCACAAGCTCGGCAGCGATCTGCTGTGCGGCACGCGCGGTAACCTCGAACGCGCTGTCGTCCACCAGGGTCGCGGCCGGGTCGCCGCGCTCGAGCAGCTGGCCGATCTCGAGCGGCAGGCGTTCAACTATTCCTGCGAAAGGGGCGCGAACCGTGGTGTTCTCGAGATCGCGCTCCAGCCTGTCGACCTCGGCGCTTGCGAGGCTCGCGGCGGCGAGTGCCTGCTCGGTCTGCAGCTGTGACTGCAGGCCACGGCGCCCGAGCGACTCGGCTGCCGTTTGCTCGGCCTGTGCGCTCGCCAGCTGTGCTCGAGCACCCGCCAGCAACGCTTCGCGTACGCCGGCATCGAGCCGGATCAGCGGTTCGCCGGCCTCGATCCGTTCACCTCGGGTCACGAAGAGTTCAGCAACCCGGCCTGCCGTCTCCGCTCGAAGTTCGACCATTCGGGTGGCGGCTACCTGCCCCCGAAGCACGATGCTGCGCTGCTCCGGTTCAGGCCTGGCGATCATGATCTCGACGCGCATGGGCGGCGGGTCGTCGTCCGCGCTTGCGTTTCCGGTGTCCACTTCCTGCGCTTCGCCGGACGTTTCCGAAGCGTTGCCATCGCCTCGCATCAGGCCGCTGGCCATCCATAGCGCCAGTGCCAGGGCGACTCCTGCGGCAGCGATCCAGGATGTCTTCATATCGCTTGCGTTCCCGGGTGGCCGCGCCGAGCATTCGCGCGCGGGCCAGCTGGTTCGTGACAGGGCTCTGCGCCCCCAGCACCCGTTAGTATAAAACCCGGAGAGTCGATAGTTTCAAATCATCACACTCGGACGAACTGAAATGAAAACGAAGTTGTTGTGCGCGATCGGTGTCTCGATCCTGTTGTACTCGGCTCACGCGACTGCAAGTGATGTTGCCGGCGGCGAGGCGATCTACCAGAGCGTTTGCAAGAACTGTCATGGCCCTACCGCAAAGGGCATGGCCAGCTTTCCGAAGTTGGCCGGTCAACCCGCCGACTACCTCGAGTCGCGCCTGAAGCAGTATCGCGCGGGCGAGAAAGTCGGATTCAACACGGCGTTGATGCGACCACTTGCGGCCGAGTTGACCGATGAAGACATCAGGAACATCGCCGCCTACATCTCGAGCACCTTCGAGTAGAGCGTCAATCATCAACATCTACCGTCGCGCTGAACGCAGGTTCGCTGCCGACACGAGTAGCGTTTTCCTATCAACTGTTGTGCGAAGTATTCCAAAGTGTAGACTCGTGCCGGTCGAGGCGGCCTACCTGCTCTCGCATGGTGTTCCCTGGAGCCTCGACTACAAACGAAAAAGGAGATGAAGCATGTACATCACGTCCGTTTTCAAGAGTCGGGAATCGCTTGTCGCGCTTGCCGTCGGTGCGTTGATCTGCGCGCCCACCGCGCTGGCGCAGTCGGGTGCGAACACCAGCAGTCTTCAACACAGCGTCGTACTGGAAGGTCTGGAGAACCCCTGGGACATGGCTTTCCTCGATGACGGCACGATGTTCTTCACCGAAAAGTGCAAAGGGCTTTCTGTGCTCATGCCGTCTGGCGATGTCACCGCCCTTCTGGGCATGGGGGGATCGGAGGGGTATGCGAGCACGGCAGACGATCTGTTCTGTGAAGGTCAGGCCGGCATGATGGGCGTCGCGGTTGATCCCGCCTTTGACGAGAATCGCCGTATCTACGTGTATTCGACCTCGAGCATGTCTGATCCGCAAACCAATCGATTGATGCGGTTCGAGGTCAGCGACGACTTCAGTAACGTGTCGGGCCGCACCGACATCGTCGACGATGTTCCTTACAAGGTGGCGGCATCCGATCATCCATTCGGCGGGCCGGGAGCGCACAACGGGGGTCGAGTCCGCTTCGGGCCGGAAGATGGATTCATCTATCTGACCACCGGGGACAACCATAACAGTGAAGTGCCGCAAAGCCCGACGATGATGGGCAGTAAGGTGCTGCGCATCGATAGCGACGGCAATGCGGCGCCGGACAACGCACCGCCGGAAGGTTTCGACGCACGAACCTACACCTACGGTCATCGTAACGTGCAGGGAATCGCGTTTCATCCCGAGACGAACACACCGATAACCGCTGAGCACGGGCCCTGGCATTCCGACGAGATCACCGTGCTCGAGAATGGTGGCAACGCCGGTTGGGACCCGCGCCCGAACATGGCCGGACGTGAAGACTGCCCGGATGACTACTGCGGCTACAGCCCCAATCAGGCCGACGGCATGAATCGCTTCGAACGCGCGGCCTACATGCCGATGACCGACTTCGCTACCTATCCCGACGCCATGCCGCCGATCTGGAACAACAACGGCTGGTCGCAAGGCACCTCATCTGCCGCTTTCCTCGCTGGCGAGCAGTGGGGCGACTGGGAAGGCAACATGGTAGTTGGCATCATGGGCATCGGTTTCGGCGGCACGCCGCTAGGCCAGCGAATCGATGTGATCGAACTGACGGAAGACGGAACCGCGGTGGTCGACGTGACCGAAATGACGCTGCCAATGGAGCCGGGTCGATTTCGTTCCGTAGTGGTGGGGCCTGACGGCAGCCTCTACGCGGCGGTCGACGAGGGCTTCATCCATAAACTGCAGCCGTGACACCTTGCGGCAATTCGGTTGAATGAACGATGATGTTGCGTCTCCTCCCGGACGGGGGAGGCGCAGTCGCTAACGCGGTCGACCCGACTCAAGGACCAGATATCAGCTCGGCCGATAGCTCATAGCGCTGGTCATCGACGCGGATCCTGTGGAGACCGTCATCCTCACTCCAGTCGTTGTCCGAGCCCGTGCCTGACATGGTGGCACTGGCCGAAACGAACTCGCCGTGCACGAAGGTGAGCGTTCGCGCGAATCCGTTTGCGAAGCTGACGACGATCGTGGCATCACCGCCGGAACCCCGTGCGACACCTGCGGTGCATTCCCCCATCACCTGACCACGCTCCTGCGCGCAGGGAATCCTTCCTTCAGCATCGAAGCTACCCGCGCGAGCGCGGGCCGGACTGTCGTCGACCCCGACTGGCATCGTGCCGTCCGGCCCGATTGCGGGCTCCAGCGCTGCCGCTGGCACATGACCGCGTTGCTGCTTGCGCAGCGTGCTGACGTCACACCAGACACGGTCCTCGATCCTCTCGCAGCCACGATTTGACAACACGACTCCTGCATCGAGTATCACGATTACTTTCGCATCATCCGACGGCGCCTTGCGCACGTTGAGCGTTCGGCCAGTCTTGACCTGCCATCGACGGGGTCCACCTTCTGCCGGCAAGAGCGGAAGCTGCGAGTTTTCCTCTATACCCTTTGCGCTCGAGCGTTCCTCTGCGGAAACGGTAAGCGCGAAAACGGTGAGGATAGTGATGGAAAACAGACGAGAAAAGCGGCCTGTGTGCGACCGGCGCGTTCGCTGCACCTTTGTTTTCATTTGCCTCTTTAGCCGGTGAAGCTCGCGGGTACGACTTTTCCATCGAGTCTACTGCTTTCCCGACGGTAGAACCCATGGTTCGACTAACCGAATTCCTGCGTGCACAGCGACTCGACAGGGTTTTCATTCAGGTATAATTCAGGAACGATTCATGACGAATCGGAGAGTCTTAACCGCACATAGTGGTCTGCCATGGAAATGAATCCCAGGAACGTCGTTATCGCAATCGCGATGGCCGTCATTGCCGTGGCGTCTGCCGCTACCCGTGCGCAAGCCTTGCCCGCACCGACACAACCAGACCCGGGATTCGAGCCTTTCTCGTTCGTCAATTTCGAGACGCCGCATGTGCATCCGCTCGATCTGACGCCCGATGGTCAGACACTGCTCGCGGTCAATACCGCGGACAACGCGCTGATGGTGTTCGATGTCTCGAGCGGTGTGCCCCAGCAGACCGATTCCATCGCCGTAGGTCTCGACCCCGTTTCCGTCAGAGCGAGGACCGACCGCGAAGCCTGGGTGGTCAATCAAGTGTCCGACTCGATCAGCATCGTCGATCTGCAAGAAAGTCTTGTCACACGCACCCTGACCACCGCTGATGAACCGGCCGATGTCGTCTTTGCAGGTACTGCGGGTCGAGCGTTCGTCAGTGCCTCTCAGGTCAATCGTGTGCAGGTGTTCAATGCCGATGATCCGGGTGTCGCACTGCGCGAGATCGTCATCCACGGTGAGGATCCGCGCATGCTCGCCGTCAGCCCGGACGGGCGGAAGGTCTATGCGGGAATATTCGAATCAGGCAATGCGACAACGCTGGTCGCAGGGGGCATGGTCTCGGGGGGCAAGATCCAGAACGCTGTCGATAATCCTGCCGGTCCCTGGGGGGGTGTCGCGATTCCACCGAACGACGGTAACGAGTTCTCTCCGGCACTGAACCCGGAAAATCCCGACCCGGTAGAGGTCGCCATGATTGTCAGAAAATCTGACGACTCGCGTTGGCTTGACGACAATGGCGGCGACTGGACCCGCCTGGTATCCGGAGATATGTCGGAATCGACCAATCGGGTCGCGGGTTGGGATCTGGTGGACCACGATGTCGCTGTTATCGATGCCGAAAACTTTTCGGTGAGTTATATCGATCGCATGATGAACATGATCATGGCGCTCGACGTGAACCCTGCCAGTGGTCGACTGATGGTGGTCGGTACCGAAGCCACCAACGAGATCCGATGGGAGCCGAACCTGCAGAGCAGCTTCGTGCGTTCGCACGTTGCTGTCGCCGGGGCGGGTTCCAGCACCCAGGTGAGAGATCTGAATCGGCACCTCGACTACAGCGTCAAACGCGTTCCTCAAGAGCGACGGAACCGGTCGATCGGCGACCCGCGCGGCCTCGCCTGGGCGAACGATGGGTCGGTGGCCTATGTCACGGGCATGGGCTCGAACAACGTCGTCTTTCTGCGGGCCGACGGCGTTCGTACCGGTAATACAAAGGTGGGTGAGGGCCCTACCGGCATCGTCGTCGACGCGACACGTCCGCTTGCCTACATTCTCAACAAGTTCGCCGGATCGATCTCCGTGCTGGATCTTTCCACACGTCGCGAGACCCGTCAGATACCGTTTCACGACCCAACGCCAATAGCCATAAAGCAAGGGCGCCCCCATCTCTACAATACGCAGATGACATCGGGACTCGGCCAGGCCTCGTGTGCTTCCTGCCACGTAGACCTGCGGACCGACCGGCTGGTGTGGGATCTTGGCAATCCGGCCGGCGAGATGAAAAGTCGTATCACCACGACGGGCGAGGAATTCACTTTCCACCCGATCAAGGGGCCACTGAAGACGCAATCGCTACAGGACATCATCGGTGTGCCGGCCATGCACCATATAGGGGACAAGGACGATATCTTCGGCTTCGCCGATGCGTTTCGAACGCTCCAGGGTGACGACGCAGCGGCGAACATGCTGGTCATGAGTCAAATCGAGAACATGCTCGACACGGTGCACTACCCGCCGAACCCGAACCGTAACATCGACAATTCCCTGTCCCGATCGGTCAACATACAGGGACCGTTCAGTGGGCTTTATGCGACGGGTGATGCGGTCGCTGGCCGCGCGTCCTACATGACGGGTGAAGACACGTCGTCTCATTGCTTCGAGTGTCATGGCAACAGCCGGACGCGGGGTGATGTCAACAAGGATGTCAATAACGCCTTCGTCAGGGCACAGCCGCTCATCGCCGAAAACCTTCGAGGCTTCTACGACCGCATGGGAATGTTCCGCACCAGTGCGACGGGCAGCACTTCAGGCTTCGGTTTTCTGCCGAACGGCGCGCAGAGTTCCGAATTGATCAATACGAACAGAAATTTCCCCCTGCAAAGCCAGAGCGGACTTCACGTTCATGCTTTCCTGTTGTCGCTCGAAGGGCCTGTCGATGGCCTGGAAGGGTTGGCTCGCGACGCCCATGCGGGTACCGGTCAGCAAGTCACGCTCGGCGACAGCGCAAGCAATTCCGAACGGCAGCGGCTGACTCGGCTGGTGGCCATTGCCGACTCCGGCAATATCGGCCTGACCGTTGACGGTCGCTACGAGAGTGAGCGCCGCAGCTTCTATTATCTCGGTCAGAACGTGTTTCAGAGCGACCGGCTCGATGAGCGCGTCACCCTCGCCAACCTGCGGAACGCGGTACTCAATGGCTCGGATACATTGACCTTTACACTGGTGCCGGTAGGCAGCCAGTACCGTATCGGTGTCGATCGCGATACCGATGGCGTACTTGACGGCGATGAGCAGCGCCAGGGCGGCAACGCGGCCGATCCGTCAGACGGGCAGTGGAATCGCTGTGCCGCAGAAGGCTCGCGTTGCAACTTCACCGGCGCCTTGCCGGTGCGTTTCGGGAGTGGCGGGCAGTACTTTCATGCAGTGTTCGAGAATGGCATGCAGTGCCGTCGTGAGTCGTTCGGTATTCTCGACGCTGCCGGTCTGCCACCAACGATGAATTGCGAGACTGGAGCGCCTCTTGTAACTGATCCCGAGGGTCCCGACCCGGTCTGCTCGGACCCCTCGCTGAACCCTCGAGCCGACAATGCGCTGATCGCCTGGGTCGATTGCGCGGGTGAACTGCACATCGTCGGTTCGGCAGGGCTCTCGTACGCGCGCATCAGTGGGCGTATCCACGCAAGCACACGGTTCGACGGTTCCGCTACGCGTTCATTCGAGAGCTCCGACACGCTCACCCGAGTGAGCGACTCGGACTACTTCTTCGAGATGGGTATGGGCGGAGGCTTCGCTGACGAAATCGTGCTCACTCCAGCGAATGGAGCGGAGATGTGCGTCGTCGTAAACGCTCAGACGGCCGGAACGGTATTGTTGGCAGGCGCGGAACGTACACCTGTGACATCGCCATTCAATCCGGTAACGTTTGACTCATGCGCGCCACCCGATGGTGGGAGCGAGTGCGGTAACCCGCAGGTAGATCCGCGTAGCGACTCGGCGTTCTTCATCTGGAAGAACTGCGACGGCCGCTGGTCTGTGGTGCTGACCGGCGTGCGTGCGGACGGTGGCGGGGTAAATGTCACGGGCAACATCACGTCCAGCACGAGCGCCACCAATGTTGCCAGAGTGGGCATTGAGCGCTCCGACACCCTCACGACATCGCCCGCGACACGTCTGGCCTTCGACATGCGCACGATCAACCCCTGGTCCGATGGCTTCGACTTCGAGGCCCCTGGCGATGCAAACCTGTGCGTCACGCTCACCAGCGTCAGCCCGGGTCTGGATGTCCTCGCAGGGTACGAGCGAACGCCGGTCGGCATCTCCTTCGATCCGCGCACCTTCGGCACTTGTCGCTGACAGATATGATCGAGCTCTCAGCGTCGACGGAACTGTCAGACCTAGGCTTGGGACGCAACCGTTGACTCGGTCCGGGCGGCTTGATCTACAGACCTGATGCTCGCCTCGAATGCGAGGCATGCAACCATCTGCGGTCCGTCTTGTCGATCCAGCCTGCTGGCGTCGTCGAGCGCGTGCCGAGCCACCGTGATCAGCATTGTGATCGTCTGGCTGTCGACAGCCAGGTGGAACAGAATCGATCGCGGCAAGCCGAGCATGTGCCGTGCCTGGCTATCAGTACAAACTTAACCGGATAGAACCGTTGAAGACTCCCAAGGCGATAGAGCCGCTTATCGAGGATGGCCTGGTCGATGAAGTCTTGCGACCGTTGATGAGTGGCAAGGAAGCCACTGTGTATCTGGTGCGTTGTGGTGATGATATTCGTTGTGCAAAGGTATACAAGGACGTGGCTGTGCGCAGCTTCAAACAGGCTGTGCAGTACCAGGAGGGGCGCAAGGTTCGAAACACGCGTCGCCAGCGCGCCATGGAGAAAGGGTCGCGGTTCGGGCGTGATGAACAGGAAAAAGTCTGGCAGAACGCCGAAGTGGAGGCTCTGTATCGTCTGCGTGATGCCGGTGTTCGGGTGCCGGAAGCGTTCGGCTGTTTTGATGGCGTGCTGTTGATGGAGTTGATAACTGACGAGGCTGGAGAAGTTGCGCCGCGGTTGAACGATGTCCTGATTCCGGTTGAACGCGTGGTCGAGGACCATGCGACCTTGATGCGCTATGTGCTGCGCATGCTCTGCGTCGGTCTCGTGCACGGAGACCTGTCAGAATTCAACGTGCTGATGGCCGCCGATGGGCCGGTGATCATCGACCTGCCGCAAGCGGTCAATGCGTCCGGTAACAACAATGCGCCCACCATGCTTGCGCGCGACGTTGCCAATATCACTCGCTACTATGCGCAGTATGTGCCTGCGCTCGCGGAAACACGCTACGCAGAAGAGTTGTGGGCCCTGTACGAGGCTGGCGCTCTGCACCCCGACATGCAACTCACCGGGAAGTTCGATCGTGACGAGAGCCTTGTCGATGTAGGCTCGGTATTGCAGCAGATCGAAGAGGCATTCCGAGAGGAGATGGAGAAGCGCGAGCGATTACGCGACGATGCAGATTGACAGGCGCGATGGCAAGCGGTGGTGTCGTCACGCTTCGATCGGTGGTTCGGCTCGTTCCACGATGGCTCGTCCGAGGCTCACGAGCGAATGCTCGAACGTCGCTAGAGGCGCGGTGTGTCAAGAGTCCTTTGTGAACAGACACCCTTGTCCATCACGCTGCGAAACTCAGATCAACCGATAGAGAAGCAGGTGATTGTTTGCAGGCAGCGGCATGACGTGCGCCGGGGCGAATCCATGTTCGACGGCCAGCTTGTCGAGGGCTGACAGATCACGAATGCCACACTCGGCGCCTGTCGCACGCAGCATCGCGTCGAAGCGACGGTTGTTCTCGCTGATGTGCTCGCCATTGAAAACGAAGGGGCCATACACGTAGAGCCTGCCGTTACCGACCAGTGACTCGGTGCAACGGGCAAACAAGCGGACCACCAGCGGCCAGGAAACGATGTGCAGCGTATTGGCGGTGTAGCAGACATCGACCTTGTCGACGATCCATTCGGTCGCCGCAATATCCAGCTCGATCGGTGGCTGCACGTTACTGCAACCCGCTTCGTCGACCCACTGACGAATGCCTGGAAGTGCAGGCTGAAGATCGGAGGGCTGCCAGGCAACAGAGGGCAAGGCCTTGGCAAAGTGAACCAGATGCTGCCCGGTGCCACTTCCAAGCTCGAGAACCCGATCACCATCGACAAGTTCGTCGCGAAGTATGTCGAGTATGGCGGCCTTGTTGCGTTCGGCTGCAGGTGCGAAGGGTTTGTCCGGACCGAGTGATGTCATCCTGTACAGGGTACAGGCCTGCGTGTCAGCATTCATTGCAGAATGCAATGACGCCACAAGAACGAGAGGCACCGGCGGAGAGCCGTTTACAGGAGAGGTCTCGGATGGTCGACGAACGGACGATCTCGGTCTATGACCAGCAGTCAGAAACCTATCGGGACCTGATCAGCCGGCAATCGTCCGATCCGACCCTGCTCGCGTTCATGCGCCGGATCAAACCCGGAGGTTTCATATTGGACCTGGGCTGTGGCCCCGCCACGGCATCGGCGGCCATGCGTGAACAGGGCCTGCGGGTCGATCCTGTGGACGCCTCTGTCGAAATGATCAGCCTGGCGAACGACACGCATGACATCTCGGCCCGCGTGGCGACCTTCGAGGACATTGACGTCGAGAGCACATATGACGGAATCTGGGCAAACTTCAGTCTGCTGCATGTACCGGCCAGCGACTTTGCAGGGATCGTGTCAGCCTTGCATCGGGCATTGAAGCCCGGCGGTATATTTCATCTGGGCATGAAGACGGGTTCCGGTGCCGGTCGCGATCGACTCGGGCGATACTATGTCTACTATTCCGAGGAGGAGCTCATTGGAATTCTTGATTCCGCCGAATTCGACGTGATCGAGACGAAAGTCGGTGAGGGGAGAGGTTTGGCAGGTGACGTTTCGCCCTGGGTAGCGTTGAGCTGTCTCGCGATGAAGTAGTGGTCAGACGCTCGACTACGAGCTGACTGATTTTCCAGACTACCTGACCTACACTTTGCGTAAACGTCCACCAGTGGAGACGAGGCATGCGTGCGCACAGAACAGAATTTCTGTCGGTGGTCGGTGCATTAATATGTTGCAGATGGAACCGAAGGTACTCCGCTTCTCTTGTCCTTGCCGTGATGATCGCCTTTCTGCTCGGTAGTTGCGCAACGCTTGGCGGGCGTGATGCACCGGACATGAGCATTGTCGGCCTGGAGGCCCTTCCCAGCGAGGGGCTCGAGTTGCGTTTTGCCTTGAAGATGCGGGTCTTGAATCCCAATGACAGTCCAATGCGTTACGACGGCATAGCCGTCAAGCTTGATCTCGATGGCCATGGTGTGGCGAGCGGCGTCAGTGATGTACAGGGCGAGATACCGCGTTTCGGCGAGCAGGTTCTGACCGTCCCTGTCAGTATTTCAGCCTTTGGCGCGGTGCGACAGTTGCTGACCAGGATAGGCGATAGCCAGACAAGCGAGAATGAATTGACGAAGCCCATTGTCTATTCATTAAGTGGAAAGCTCGGCGGTGTTGCGGGCTCGACAGGCTCTGCCAGGTTTTCCGATAAGGGTGAGCTGGACCTGTTCTCGACGTCGCCGGCAGATTCGTAGTGTGGCTTGAAGCCAGGTCCGCTTCCTGACTTTCTGGTCACGTTGAGGGGCTGTGACAGGGGAGCGGTGATCGAAGCGCTGTAGTAGAGGGCATGTCTGCCTGAATCGGCTAAGGAACAACAAGGCAAGTCAGGCACCCGTTTCCTGGCTGCTAACCAATCGGTAATCCAGAAGGCGGGCGTGTAGCGATACCGTGCCGCGGGCGTGGCAACGCTGCAAATGTACGCCGCTGACCAATCGGGTCATGTGGTCACTTGCGTACCTCTGTCACGGCAGTCATGCTAACGGCGTGTGATGCACCGACCCGTTCGCTCACTGAGCTTTTGCGGTCGTCGTTTCAATCGAATCCATACACAACATCGGATAGGGAAGCAGATGAATAGCGCAGGAAGATGTATCCGCGTAGTTACAGGAGCCCTGATACTCTGCTCAGGGACCTTGTTTGCCGATGCCGACTACAGCATCGGTTATCACGAAACCATCGACGATCTGATTATCGCCGAGAAGCGTTCGAGTGCTGCCGGCTCGGGAACGACCACTTTGTCGGTGTATGCGTTCGAGCAGCAGCTTGTCATGGAGCTCGAATCGAACCCCGAGCTGACCAGTTCGATGAAATCCGGCCGCGACGGGATGGGCGTGTCCGCCTATGCTCGCAGTGACCGGTTTGAAGCATTGCATGGAAAGTTGCAGGGCGTTGATGACTCATGGGTGCGCCTCACCCGTTCGGGAAATTCCATCACCGGCGTCATCTGGGATGGGGAGCGGCTGCTCGCCATCGAGCCTTTCAGCCGTGTCAGGGACATGGTTTCGGACACCGAGGCCGACGAGACAGATCATGTTATCTACGACGCTGACGACATGATCCCGATGAAGGGTCAGTCCTGCGCGGTCGAGGGTGTTGGCTCGGGTCATGGAGGGAGTTATGGCTCGCTTGTCAAAGAGCTTCAGAGGGCGCCAACGGCCAACCTCGTCAACAGTCAGCTCAACGTTGCGTTTATTACCGATGAGCAATTTGCCAGCGCCAATTCAGGCGATGTTGACGCAGCGGTCATCGCCCGGCTGAACATTATCGACGGCATCTTCTCCGCACAAGTCGGTGTCAAGATCAATGCGACGGAAATCAGAAAGGTGGGTAGCAGCGCCGGCCTGAATTCGAGTAGCGCTTCCGCACTGCTGAACGAGGTCAGAAGCTACTCGCGTGCCGAGATGACCAATCCGGGGCTGGTACACCTGCTTACGGGACGCAACCTGGACGGAGGCACCGTCGGAATTGCCTACATATCGGCGCTCTGTAGCCAACAGGCGGGTTACGGGCTGACTCAGGCCAGTGAAAACACCAGCGTAGTTTCGTCGGCGCTTACCGCGGCGCACGAACTCGGTCACAACTTCGGCGCCCCGCACGACAATCAATCCGGGTCCGCCTGTGCCGGTTCCTCTGGCGGCCGCCTGATGGCGCCCACGCTGAACGGTAGTAGCACGTTTTCGCAGTGCAGCCTGGATCAGATCGAACCGGTCGTCGCGCGCGCCTCTTGCACGGTGGCGGTAGGTGGTCCGGAACCTGCGCCTGCACCCACGCCACAGCCCGCACCGGCGCCAGGCCCCGCACCGGCGCCAGGCCCTGCACCTGCGCCAGGCCCGATCGTCCTTGCGGCCGACTTCAACAACAATTCAACCGAAGGATTCAGCTATCGGCATGACCCCTTTGGACTGGGAAACAAGCCCGGATATCAATCCGGAGGCCTCGTCAGCGGCAGCGGTGTTTCGCGCACCGGAGCGTTGCGGGTCCTGCTCGGCGGGCTCGACAACGAGGACGTTACTGGTATGAGTGGCGGTGTTGTCCGAACATTCGATCTGAGTTCACAAGCCGACATCACCGTGACGTTCAAGGCCCAACTGACGCAGACGTTCCCCTATGAGCGGGATGAACGAAGTGATATCTACGCAGTATTCGACGGCGAGTTCCTGCCCGGACCGGGTCCCACCACCTTGGTCACTGTCAGAGGAAACGGGAACATGGGCGGGGACCGGACCACGGGTTTCAAGACCTATCGATTTGAACTCGACGCCGTATCGGCCGGGCGACACGAATTGATCATCGGCGGCTTCAACAACAAGAAGACAGAGAACCGCGAAGTCACCGAAATACTCGTCGACGACGTTCTGGTCGAGAAGCGCGGCAACCGGGTTTCGACGCGCTGACGCGCTGTGCGATGTAGCTACTGGGGAAGTTCCAGCAGGCCGGCTTCGGGTAGCGAGAGGCCCGATGTCCGGCTTGCCAGCGACGATCGAACGTAACGAACATAACCGTTTGCGTATTCGGGTAGCTGTCCTTATCAGCGGCACTGAAGGTCAGGTGGCCGGAGTCAATCTGCTCAACCGACGACACGAATATCCAGCTCGTCGACATGGATCGAGCGGTCACCCGTTGCGAAGATCTAAAGCCGGGCATCATAGGTGCCTGGCGGCGTGACGGCATCGAGCGAGAAGGTGCATATTCAGAGGATGCGCCTATCGACGTCAGTACTTCACTAGCCATACTAGCCATGTTTCAGTGCAAACGAGGTTGCCGCAACGGGTGCATCTACGGCTGCCCCGAGTTCCAGACTTTTCGGCCGAACCAGTAATCACCTGACTCGACAGGATCGTCACTTCGCCGCTTTCGCAAGCGGGTCAAGCCGTGTTCACCCCCACCGGCGAGCAAGACAGCACCGCGTGGATCGACAGCCACCAGCCAGCCATAGTGAGGCGGATCGGTGCTTTCGCGTCGCCAACAGCCATCCGGGAAGAGCCAACTTCATCACCCGCGCATTCATCACCCGCGCACAGACCAAACACGCGGCCACGACACCAGACTCGATTTTTACAGAACCGCAATCCGCGTTCGTTTGGCCGGCAGGTTTGGTACTTTGCGTATCGCAGGCAGAGGTTGGACGACGAGGCCTGCCGGCAGATCATCCAGCCACGCACAAACGGTTGTGCGATCGATGTTCAAATTTGAATGGATTCATGCATGCCTACTCATCGCGTAGCACCTTCGCAACCGAGCTCTCGCCGGTCCGTCAATGTCCACCGACGCTTGCGGGCATTGGGCCCGTTGTTACTGATCAGCACCTGCTTTCTGTTGCTTCAACCTTCGGTTCGGGCACAGGATCAGGAGAGCCGGCCCCGCGTCGAGATCATGACGGAGGCGACACGATCCGACGGTTGGGTCCAGGTGGGCATGACACGAAACTGGGTCAGCCCTGAATGTCGGTTGAACCTGGTGGCAGCGGGAGCTGTGGAACGTCAGCTCCAGTGGCGCACGATCGGGAGGCTTGCGAAGACAACGTCTTATCAGCGCTGTGACGCCTTGCTGGCCAGCCTGTTCGCGCCGGTCGAGATTCTGATCACGTCTGACAAGCGCGCGGACGGTTCCGACGGCTGGGTCAGAATGCCGGATGAATCAAAGCACTGGGTCAGCGGTTCTTGCCGATCGGAGCTGGTGGCAGCCGGAGCTGTTCTCGTGGAATATTCGTGGCCAGCGATCGCGAGACGGCCGGATGTGAGCACGTGGCGTTCCTGCGAGCAGTTGCTCGATGAGCTGTTTTCGGTGCGCCCGGCGGCAAATCCGCCCGCGCAGGATCCATCGGGCGACGTCCCGACAGGGCAGCCGTCGAACGCGGCCGAAAACCTTGCGCTCATCAATGCCAATCGAACCCGGAATACCTTGTTCGATGACAATCGCTATCGCAATGTCCCGATGCGAGACATTGCTGTCAGCGACCTGACCGTGAACAGCGATATCTACAATGAAGGGCTTCTGGACACCACCAACAGTGGCTATTTTCGGGTGAAGTGCGAGGTCAGCCATTTCGCCTATGACGATCCTATCGTCTATCCGGGGCAGCCGGGACGGGCACATCTCCACATGTTCTTCGGCAACACCGCGGCCAACGCCTACAGCACCTTCGACTCGTTGCTGAACTCCGGCACCGGAACCTGCAATGGTGAAGATCTGAACCGGACTTCGTACTGGGTTCCGGCCTTGCTCGACAGCCAGGGTAATGCGCTGATCCCGGACCAGATAATGGTGTACTACAAGAACGACAACTTCCGCCTCAATGGTGCGAACGAGCTGGTCAGTCCGTTCCCGGACAACCTCCGCATGATCGCCGGTAATGGCGGAGCAACGTCGCCGCAGACCGGCTTCACCGGGGATTGGGAAGCACAGCCTGCCATCAGCTTCAGCTGTGGTCCGGCCTACAATTCGAACGATCGACGGCAGGCACTCATCCCGGATTGCTACGGTAGCGAGAACCATCTGGAAATGCAGATTGCCTTCCCTCAATGTGTCAATGAGGCGGCAGGAACCTATCGGCCGGATCAAAGCCATGTCAGTTACTCCGAGAACGGGTACTACGGAGTTCGCTGCCCGGCCTCCCACCCGACTGACATCTCGTCGATCATGTACCGCATCTTCTTCAGTGCAGATGCCTATGGTGGTTCGCTGACCGATCTGCATCTGAGCTCCGATATCAAGATGGATCGAATTCTGCCGGGCGGGACAACAGCCCATGCCGATTGGTTCGGCGCATGGCACCCGGACGCGGTCGCAGAGTGGGTAGAAAATTGCAACAACACACAGGCTGACTGCGAAACGGGTCTGCTCGGTCGCAACCCGGCCGTTTCACTGGTATTGCGAAAGCGTGGTTTCTACCCCTCGAACTATCGAGCGCTTGCTTCGGAGCTGGTCAAGCTCTGTCCCGGAAAGTCCTACGACCCGGCAGACCCACTGCGTTCGGTCGGCATGTGTCGCATGAACTAAGCAGGGAGACAACGGATGCGACTCAACGCCATCGATCGAACCATCCGGTGCCGCTTCATGCCTTGTTGGCTATTGCTTTTGGCCGGCATCCTCATGTCGACGACGGCTGCCGCCGACCCTGAAATCACCGAACCGTCGGCCGGCAGTAGTTTGGCGGGCACTACGCAGACGTTCACCTGGTCGGCCGACGATGTCGACGTTGAACGCTGGTGGCTCTACGTCGGCAGCCGACCGGGCGGGCGCGACCTGTATAACTCGGGAGCGAACCTGAGGACCCAGACTGTTACAAGCGTGGCCCGGCTACCGGTCGACGGTTCCATGGTGTATGTCCGCCTGTGGTATCGGACGACAGGCAGAGGCTGGCGTTACGTCGATCGTGCCTACCGGAGTCGTGACGATTCACTCGTTGATCCGGGTGATGACCCAGGCGATGACCCAGGTGATGACCCAGGTGACGACGGTTCCGACGACAGCGAGCTTGTTCTCGGCAAGGATGCGACCGCACCCTCATCCAGCTGGACGCGACCTGTACTGGGTACCCGCTACGACGACCCGGCCTACGACACGACGACCCGACGCGTCACTGATGCGTCCGGTACGCGTTTCGACCGCAATACCTACAGTCGTCGTCAGGCAGAGAATGCCGATGGAACACTGCTCCTGAGCTACCACGGCAGCGGGCGCTATCACGTCCATGACAGAGATTCGCTTGCACTTGTTCGCGCGCTGGACATACACCCGGACAGCGAGCCACAGTGGCATCCGGACAATCCGGCGTCCATTCGTCACGTTCGTGGGCCAAATGCTGCCGTCGGTGATCTCCGTTATTACGAGACCAATGTCCGGACCGGAATTACCAGCGTCATTGCCGACTTGAGCGAGGCCATACGGCAGACGATACCCGGCGCGAGATACATCAAGGATCGCGCGGAAGGTTCACCGAGCGCCGATGGCAATCGACATGCCTGGATTGTCCATGACGAGCGTGAAAGCGCGCTCGGTATCGTCAGCTATGACCTGTCCTCTAACCGTCTGCTCGGGTCGATGCCGCTACGGAGCGATCAGGGCGTGCTCGACTGGGTGTCAATGTCGCCGAGCGGTAATCATGTGGTCGCAGGCTATGTCGACGGTACGCTGGTCTATGACGCTGACTTGCGCAACGAGCAGCGTATCAACAGCAAGGCAGATCACTCTGACATCGCACTGGACGGGAACGGTGACGACACGTACGTCTATATCGACTTCTCGGCCGGCAACGACGGTGGGTGGCTGATGTCGGTCAACCTCGACACGCTTGTCCGGACCCGGTTGATCGACATGTATGACGGTGCCAATACCAGTATCCATATCTCCGGCAAAGGCTACGACAAGCCGGGATGGGTGATCGTGTCCACCTACAATTGCAGGGTGGCGGGCGCCTGGTCGTGCGACAAGGTATTCGCCGTGGAGCTCAAGGCCGATCCGGCCATCGTCAATCTGGCGCACACCTACAATTGCGGCGATAACTACTGGACCGAGACTCATGCTGTCGTGAATCGTTCATTCTCACGCGCTTACTACAACTCCGATGCCGGTCGCTGTACGACAGAGGCCGAAGTCTATGAACTCGAATTGCCGCGTTTGCCGTGAGCGGCCGGTGCCGTGAGATACCAGTGCCGTGCAAGGCGGGTGTTGCGTCAGTGGCAAGTTGACGCAACACTTGAACGAGTCGACGGCACGAGACAACGGCATGGCGAAGAACAAGACGGTCCTGGCTCGCAGTTGAATCGAAGAATTGCCAGATACGGCGAAGACCCACTTTCTCAATGACGATGCCCGGCGCAGCAACAAGTCGCTTGGCGACGTCACCGGTCTGACCGGGTTTGGCTTTCATCTGATCGAAGTGCAGCCTGGCCGTGAATCGACGGAGTATCACCGGCGCTATCACGAAGACGAATGTACGTACGTTCTGTCCGGGAGTGGTGTGGTGACAATCGGTGATGAGCAGCACGCGATCGGTCCGGGTGATTTCATCGCTTATCCCAAGGGCGGGGATGCGCACACGATGTCCGCAACCGGGGACAAGCCGCTGATCTGCATCGTTGTCGGCGAGCGCCTCGCACATGACGTCGGCGATTACCCCAGGAAAGGCCAGCGCATCTATCGTCAAGCGGGCTTGCCCTGGAACCTTGTTGATATCGATGCGATCGAGAGGCCCGAGGGCGGTAAGCAATGATGCAGGCGTCTGCCGCTGACGTCATGAAGCAAGTAGTTATCACGCTTTGAACCGCGTCAGCTGTTCTTCAGGTGCAATCCGATGGTGTCGGATTTCTTCTCGAACAGCTCCGCCATCTGTGCCTGCGAAAGCGTCAGTGTGTCCTGCTGTAGCTGCGCTTGGTTCGGCAAGCTCGTCGAACAGGACAATGGCACATTGGCGTCTCCACGCCTGAAAACCCGAAACTGAGGACTGGTAGGCAGACGAATCATCGGTCTTGATGCGAGACTGTGAGAGAGTCGATCTGGATAAATCGACGGACGGTCAGGGAGGACCGGTCATGAAGCGACATGGATCGCGAAGGTTCACGCGTTGCCTGACATTGTTCGTTTGTGCCGCCACACTGCCGTTTGCAGTATTCGCGCAATCAGTCTGCCTCATCGAAGGCGGCGCGCCGACCTGTGGCGAGGCGCCCGACGTTGGCTCGTCGAACAAGCGGGTCGAGCGCGGGCAGCATGTCGGCAACCCGGTCGACCTGACCACGGGCAACAAGTACCAGCGCGGGGACGATTACCGTGCGCTCGACTCTCCCCTGATGTTCAGCCGGCACTACAACAGTTCGCTCGTCGATCATGACGTCGGGCTAGGGCGCGGCTGGCGGCACAGCTACGATGTCGTGCTGACGCAGGCGAGCGATGGAAGCTATCGAATCGTGCAGAGCGACGGCCGTGAGCTGCGCTTCGCGGCGGATGCCAGCGAGACGTCGAACGATTCGACGAGGCATGCGTCGATACGCGATGGCGATGGCGTGCTCGACGTCGCTGAACGGTCGGTCTGGACAACGGCTGAAGGACGACGCCTGACGTTCAACGGTTCGTATCTGGTGCGGATCGAGGATACCGCGGGACGCTCTCTGAGCTTGTTCTACCGACAGCGCAGGCTGGCCGAAGTGCGGGATGACGATGGTCAGGTCTTGCGTCTCCACTACGCACCCGGGAGCCGATCTCTCGGGGTCTACGACGATGCCAACCGGATTCCGGCCGGGCACCTCGCGTGGATCGAATTGCCCGATGGCTCACGACTTGTCTACGCCTACGACAAACATCTTAATCTGACAGCCGTCACGGACCCGATCGGCGAGCGCATCGACTACCGCTACGACGATCCGGACTGGCCGTCCCACCTGACAGTTGTCGCGGCTAACGGTGCCCGTGTCGGCGCCTGGAATTATGACGAGTCCGGGCGGGCGATCGGCTGGACCGTCAGCGGCGATCGGGGGCTCGTGACCTATCTCGACGACGCGCGTAACGACGAGGTCGGTCAGACGCGCGTCTTGTTCTGGAACGGCCGTCAAAAAGACTTCACCTGGGCGACCGATGTCGACGGCAGTCATCACGTGACGGCGATCAACCCACTGCCAGATCGCCTGTCACGGCATGAGGTCGTGGAGATCTTTGCTGCGGTAGAGGGCCTTCCCGGTTTCAGAAAGACGCCTGCGGAAACTACCGCAGGCGCCGGTGAATTACCGGTCGGTGCATCGACGCAACGCACCTTGTCGGCGAGCCCGCTCGACGCCGTCGTCAACATGACACTTCCACTGTCGGAGGGTCCGCTGGCCGATGCATCGTCGATTGCGCTCTCGGTGATCTTCGATCGACTGGGCCGTGTCCACGATATTGGACATCGAGGTTTGTGGGCACGCGAGCTGATTTCGCGCGCCGAGCGCATGCCGACACGACACCGGAAACTTGCGGAATCACCGTTGAGTACGTTGTCTTTCAGCACGCTTCTGGAACGGCTCCAGGCAACAACGATTCCGGTGCTAACGACACCTGAGTCGATCGAGACCACGATCCAGACACTGATCGGTGCAGCCGACGCGATCAATCGCGACAACGAACAACGCAGTCGTGAGGAGTCGGTTCGCTTGCGGGAACAGATCGACCCGCAGGGAGCGGTCTGCCCTCTACCGCACAGAAACGATTGCGACGACGTGCGCGACCATCGGGACATGGCCGAGCTGTCGGCGTGCGCCTATCCGCGTACGTCGTGCAGTACCCGATTCATCCGGGTGGATCCGGCTACGCTCAGCATGGACGATACCGATTTCATGATTGGCGGCTTTCCGGTTCATCTCTACCTCGATCCGGTTCGCGACCGTTATGTGCTGGCGTTCCGGGGAACCGGGGCACTATCGGATGTGGACGACGATCTGCTGAACGGAATGGGGTTGTCGTCCGAGCAGTATGG
>ENA-ORXR01000318-ORXR01000318.1-marine-metagenome-genome-assembly--contig:-NODE-318-length-71182-cov-5.734252_pt1 | contig 71182 bp, 60 predicted proteins | sample MGYA00237866_ERZ511479 | MGnify/ENA metagenome assembly ERZ511479 | reverse complement strand
TCTATTTTCACCTGTATGGCGTTGGGAGATGCCTCTTCAAACTCTAAACCCGAGACCCAATTGAGAATTTCTACCTTGGCCGGTGGATGCCCAAGTCGAATCAATCCCTGCTCCTGAAGTAGGGTGGCTTGTGTTAGACCGAGTCCGCCAAAGCCGAACTCATGGAGAGCGCATAAAATCTTATTGGCATTCTCAGGCGTTTTTCTCACCCAGAGGTCAATATCTTCGGTGTAGCGGGAATATCCATGAACGGACACAGCGTAGCCACCAACGAGTAGAAACTCAACGTCGTTCGCGAGGAACAAACTCAACAGTTCTTTGAAGTCGGGGTGGAGATTCACGGTTTGGATAGAGTCTCGAGCGAAGTTCTTCTAAGAGAGCCAGCCTTTCCTGAGGAGACATCGACCATCGTTGCTGCTGATCCGCTCGGTCAGCTTCCTCAAAGGAGGAGTAAATGGCGACGACTTTCTCCATTCAACAATTTACGTCCTATGCCCTTGGGAGCAACTCTCATCTGCCAAGCGAACGCCGAGGATCACCAGACTTTTTTCGAAGACCGCACGCGAGAAAAGTAGATGGTGCCAGGCTCAAAGTAATACTGTGGAGCCTGCGGGGCAACTCGTCGCGGCTGTCCTCCGACACCAAGGCCCAGCGCGAGGAACCCTGCCGCCAATACTCGGAGATCGGCAGGTCCATGGCCTTGCGGGAGTTCCTCCAGGACGCCTGGCGCTACGTCGATGCCGACGAGGCCAGGGGCCAGGGGCCACCTGCTGCACTTCTGCTCGTGGGCGAGCGCTCCCGCCTTGGCCCCCTTCATCAGGCTGGGCAGGACCATCCGCCGCCATCTGGAGGGCATCCTCGGCTACTATCCCAGCTACCTGACCTCGGCGATGATCGAGGCCGTAAACGGCAACATCCAGCAGGCCAGGCGGAGGGCCAGAGGCTTCAGGAACTTCAACTACATGAGCACGGTCTGCTACTGGATCGCCGGAAGGCTCAAGCTGGATCTGCCCCGGCTGCGCCCAGCGCCATTCTGATCCTCTACCCATACCAAATAGCGAAGCACCTAAAAGAGTCTTGATCTAATCTCAAATTTTATTATACTCATCGCCTCTTCCACATCCGCTCATGGTTACCTCCCAATGGCACAGTGCCGAGAACATCGACATGCCTACGGGAACCGATAGTGACCTTGTCTTATTTTTCGGAAATCCCAACGAACTTAGCGTTGATTTCGCGCGTCTGCTACAAACCCATTACCCGAATGCCGCTGTTGTTGGATGCAGTGCCTGGGGACACTTCTTGGGCGACAGAGTCTATACCAACGGCTGCGGCGTGACGGCCATCGATCTCGGATCCGGTGCCGCCATCTCCGAATCGATCTCCCTCGCTCCTGATGGCCGGCGGACCGCCTCTCAGATTGCCCGGTCTCTGCATGCACATGGGGAGCCCCAAGGAATCCTTGTTCTGTGGAATGAGCTCCATGGGAGCGCCGAACACTTTGTCTTAGAACTTCGACAAGCACTTGGGGACAGTTGCATGATCTTTGGTGGTTTGGCCTCCGATGATCTGAGTTTTGACCGAATTGCAGTCTACGCTGGAGGAGAAGAGGTGGCCGGAGTGGCTGTCGGCCTCTACGGAGATACCCTAGGTTTGTGTTCTGGTTGTCGAAGTGGCTTCGCCGCCCATGGACGCATCCACAACATAACCCGCTCCGACGGACCGAAGGTCCTTGAGATCGATGGGCAACCAGCGTTAGATGTCCTCTGCGAACATTTGGGGCCCGAAGCGGAGAATCTTCCCCACTCGGGCATGCATTTCCCGCTTCAACTCCTCACCGAATCTGGCGAAATCGGGCTGCTGCGCTCGTTAACTGAAGTTGATCACAAGGCCAAGTCCTTCACCTGTGCGGGATTGGTTCCCGAAGGAAGTGTCCGACTCTTGACCTTTACCGAACCCGAAGACCTCTTCGACGGAGCCCGCAGGGCGGCCGAAGAAGCAGCCAACACCTGCACACCGGGATTGGCACTCGTAGTCAGTTGCACCGGCCGCCGAAGTCTGCTCGGACCGCTCAGCGACATCGAACTCGACTACGTCGCGAATGCCCTCGGGGCTGGGACTCCTTCTACCGGATTCTATGCTGGCGGGGAGATCGCGACACTTCCTGCGACCCAGCAAAGTGAACTTCACAACCAATCCATTGCAGTCACGAGTCTCTTTCTGCCGAACGCTTGGACGTCATGATAGACCCCTTTGATAGGCTGTTTGCTAAAGTACTGAACATTCCGCGCGGGGACGTTGATGGCGAGGACTACCATGGGAAAATCCTCGCGAAACTTGAAGGCGCCAAACCAGAGCAACTGTTCAAGCTCTACGAAATGGGTTGCGATTTGTTTCGCTACAACGAGGACAATCGAAAGCGCCACATTCGCGCACTGCAACGCGGCGCCGACGAAGCCCAGCAACTAGTTCAGGATCTTGAGGCCGCAAATGCCCAAAAGACGAGAACCCTAGACCGTCTGGCAGAATTGGTTTCTTCTTTGGGCAAGAGCAAACAAGGCCAAGGCGATGATCTGGAAGAGTTGGTAGACCAGATCAAAGAGCTCGTTGAGGCACAGAAGCGGCACACTGCTGAAATCGATAGGGCTCGAAAAATCGCGGTTGATGCTGCCGAAGCCCGAAGCCGTTTTCTTGCCAACATGAGCCACGAGATTCGAACCCCAATGAATGGCATCATGGGAACTCTCAACCTGATCTCAGAAGACAGCCTTGGAGAAGAGGATCGCAGCTATCTAGATGTCATGCGGCGGTCGATCCGAGCCTTGATCACAGTACTCAATGACATTCTGGATTTCTCAAAAATTCAGGAAGGTGGAGTGGAGATTTCTACCGCCCGGTTCTGCCTAGCTGACCTCTGCGGAGACGTCCACAAGACCTTTCGACTTGCCGCTAGCGAGAAGGGCATCGGACTACATCTCAAGCTTGCTGACGATCTACCAAGCACGGTATTAGGGGACGAAACACGCCTTCGCCAGATTCTCAACAACCTCGTTGGCAATGCCACCAAGTTTACAGAGCAGGGCTCGGTGACATTCCGAATTTCACGTGAAGCGAAGCAATTTATGTTTGAAATTGTCGATACCGGAATCGGAATGAACGAGGAAGCGATCAGCCGTCTCTTCAGTCCGTTTAGCCAAGCTGACGACTCCATCACTCGCCGATTTGGGGGCACCGGATTAGGGCTATCAATCAGCAAAAATCTGGCGGAACTGATGGGAGGTTCGATAGGTTTGCAAAGTGAAGCTGGCAAGGGTTCCACTTTCGTACTTCGCTTACCGCTTGAGATCATCAGCTCCTCAGATCCGACCTCCTTGAAGCAGCCAGAGAGTGACCAGAGCATCTTTTTGGATGCGCAATCCGGCTATCACCTCCGTGTGCTGGTAGCCGAGGACAACGCCATCAACCAACTAGTCGCCCAAAAAACGCTTGAGAAGTTTGGGCATGAAGTCACGATCGCATCAGATGGTAGGGAGGCGTTGCAACTGGCTAGCTCTAACGATTTCGATGTTATTCTCATGGATTTGGAAATGCCCATAATGGATGGGCTTGAGGCAGCGAAGGCAATCCGAAAGCTCCCCGGAGCGAAAGGCCGTCTACGCATTTTGGCAATGACGGGTCATGCCTTGGCTGAAAGTCGCGAAGCGTGTTCCGAAGCCGGAATCAATGGCTTTATTCCCAAGCCGTTTGATCTCGTGGAACTCCGCGATGCCCTCCTACCAGTTGCATAGAATATAAGGCCATGCTCACAGGTATCTCCCTCGCGTTTCTTTCTGCGTTGTTGCTAGGAAACTACGCACTGCCGTCCAAATACACCAAGGGATTCTCTTGGGACAATACTTGGGGAGGGTTCTTCTTCTTTGGGATGTTCGTCATTCCCACACTCGTCACATTCGTTCTGGTAGACGATCTCTGGGAAATATATTCGCACGTTCCGCCCTGGGTCATCCCGACAATGCTTGGGTTGAGCTTCTTCTGGGGAATTGGAAACATACTCTGGGGATACAGTATTAGCTCCATTGGAATGGCGCTGGCATTCAGTCTGTTTCTTGGCGTTATTACATCGATCGACACTGTTCTACCACTGATCCTCGTACCCGAGGGGCAACAGAGCGTGATCGGGACAAATATCGGGACGATGATACTAATCGGGATTGCGACGATTGTTCTCGGTATCGCGATCAACGGTTATGCTGGGATTCTCAGGGACAGAGGGAAGACAACATCAGCAGAAAAGGCAGGTTCGGGATCGATTCGAAAAGGTATCTTCTGTTGTGTTCTCGGCGCCGTCTTTGCCGCCGGATTTAACCTTGCTTATCATACTGGAAACAATCTGGGTGGCATCGGTGAAGTCGCCGAGCTACATTTTGGCTATGAACCATGGATCGCACGCCTTGCTGTGCTGTTCCCAATCTTTATGGGAGCAACCCTTTCCACGACGATCTTCTTTGTTGTTCGACTTACGAAGAACAAGACGTGGTCAAACTACATCGGGAAACATGCCCTGCTCGGCCTGGGATTGGTCGCATTGATGGCGATCTTTCACGACGCCGCACTGCTCATCTATGGCTTGGCCGCCTACCATCTGGGCCACCTCGGAACGTCGGTAGGGTTCGCTATCTTAGAGACAGGTGCCATCCTGGTCGCGACGACCAACGGAATCCTAACCAAAGAGTGGAATGGCGCCGGTCGGAAGAGTAAAATAACGTTGGCAATCAGTCTCGCCGTTGTGATTTTTGGAGTGTTGATCATCTCGAAGGCAAACTACATGAAGGTCTCCGAGGATGCTGAAATTGCGGCTAGGGTCGTTGGAGAAATTGTTGAGCTGTAGCCCTCGCACGCCATCTTTGCCCCCTACCGTTTTCGAGGCCAACGCCCATCCGCTCGCGCCACAACTCAAACAGCAAGACCATCCACAGGCGCATACTTAACTAGAAATAGGGGTCAGTCATCAATTATTGACAAATGCTACAATCTCTTTTGCCCTGCAGGCAGAACGTCGCCGTCTTGACGGGCGACAAGCCCTTGAGTAGCTAGGGCTCCGGTAGGTTCACCAGATCCCATAAATCCTTTAGCCTGCCGCTGGCGCTCTTATTGCGAATGAGATCTGTTAGCGAGATGACCGGAATCTCAAGGCCGTCTATTTTCACCTGTATGGCGTTGGGAGATGCCTCTTCAAACTCTAAACCCGAGACCCAATTGAGAATTTCTACCTTTGAAAGGTAGATGGTGCCAGGCTCAAAGTTATACTTACGAAGATCACGATGTCGCCGCCCAGCACCCAGAAGTGATCAAGGCACTCCGGAAGGCCTACGATCAGTGGTGGAAAAACTCCCTGCCCCTCATGGTCCAAGAAGACCTCCCATACTCCGAGACTCACCCTCAAGAAGTCCGCTACGAAAAACAGCTCGACGAAAAAGGTATCCCCAACTGGACTCCACCCGAGCTTTAGCGGTAATTCGTGGTCACTGGCACAACGAAGCCAGCTTCGTTTCCTCGTGCCTTGGTCTGAGAAAAAATGTGCCTCCGGGTTTCCCTAGGTCGTTTCGAATCTCGTGAATTTTTTCAACCTTTTAACCATTCAGGACACGAGTTTGCGTGACCTAGACCGTCTTCACCTCTCGTTGAATCTTCGCTATCGACGTCGCCGACGGTTAAGGACTGATAGGGCGGCGAGTAGGCAAAGTGCAGTCCGCGAAGGCTCGGGAACTTGAAGCGGACTGCCGCCATCAAAGGTGAAGCGAAAGTCTGTATCCGGACGAAATGTGGTTCCAACGTCGGGGGTTAGGTTGAACGTGAACTTGCGGTAGAGGTCGCTTGTTGGGCCACTCGCGCCATTGGATTGGCGAAGCCCAAAGGTATTGCCGTTAGCGCCATCGAACCCCAACGAACGACTGACGCTGGTGCTGCCGAGTCCGCTGGTAGGAGCGGTGACCCAAGCCCATCCGGTCGTGTTGTCGAGTGTTTGCGGGCCACCCGACCAGAGATCGGCATTCAACGCTGCCGTGAACGATTCCGATTCGTTATTTTCGACAGCGGTTTTTCCTCGGACAGAAAAGAAGGAGTCCGTGGTGTCGCGGGAATGCCAAGGCACATTCGACTCCAGCATCACCATCAGTGAAGTTACGTTGTTCGAGCGAACGACCACGCCATTACTAGGATTTTGCTCCCAGATATCGAGGACAGCAGGCATTCCATCGTTCGTCAGGGCGGAGACCGAGTAGGTTAGCACCATGGGATTCGGGCTGAGCCAAGTATTCGCCCCCGAGGCAAAAATGGGATCCACGAGATTCCAAGACCCTCCTGCGACTCCAGTCGCCCAGGTGCGGATGCCACCTCCAAGGGGTAGAGGGGAAATGCTAGGTCCTGGGGCGTTCCCGCCAGTCCAAGTAGAGGAAGCAAAGACGGAGGGGGCAGTGAAGCCGAGGGTGACTATCGTAGTGGCAATTGTGAATTTTCTCATTGTAGGAAATTGAGTTTGAAATGGGGAGAATCTTTTCGCCCTGCTACCTAATCGGTGGCCAACGATTTTGGTTACGAAATTGACAAAAATTTCTTCATATTTCGTAACCAGAACTAGATGTTAACGATTTAGTGACATGCGGTCCCCCGTCGAACCACGCCATCACGGGAGGTGGATCTTCCAGTATGCAAGAATTCGAGACACTTTTGAACCAGCACCAGAGGGACATATTCTGCTATATCCGATCGATCACCGGGAACACAGAGGCTTCATGGGATCTGCTACAGGAAACCAACCTTGCCCTTTGGGAGCGTCGTGAAAAATTCCAAACGGGAAAGAGCTTTCTCGCTTGGTCATTTCCCGTTGCGAGGAACAAAGCGATCGATTATTTCCGTAGTTTGAAGAAGGAATCCGTCTTTCTCGATCGCGCGACTGCAGAAATGATGGCAGACGAAATTGATAGAAATTTTGTATCCGAACAATTCCGACCTGCTGAGAAGGCGGCGCTTGAGCATTGTCTAGAACAGCTGAATCCTGAGCACAGAGCAGTGCTCAAGGACTATTACGAACACAATATGAGCGTGGCGGCTCTTTCAGACCTACAAAGCACCAGTGAGAATGCCCTCAAGCAGTTACTATTTCGACTTCGACGCCGTTTGAGGGATTGTATTGATCTTCAGCTTAACCAGAACCATTCCTCCCATTGAAACGAAGCGATCCACGGCCAGGAGGTGAACAGGCTGAGTCGGACTGGAAAGATCTTCTCGTGCGTATAGCTGATGCTACCGCGAGGGACGAACCCATTTCGGAGCAGGATGCCGATTTAGGGCGGACGCTACTGGCGACAAGTAGTGAAGCTCGCAATTACTTGATCGGGCTACACCGCCTGAACGGGGACTTGGCTGATCGTTGGCTACCGAAGTCCGAAGATATTGTCGCACCTAAATTCGTGAAGCAAGACCAGTCGGGATCTCGATTCCGACAGACCATCGGTGCACTAGTAACTGTACTTTTACTGGGGATCTTGGCTTTGGGCGTTCACCAGTTCAGGAAGGCGTTCAAAGGCAATGGACAGGCGGCCGTAACAGGGGTTCAAATCACAGACTTTGGTGCTTCTTACTCGTTCCGTGAGGACGGCCGAGTTCTAGAGCTGAAATCTGGGCGCATCCGCGTCACCTGCCCCGAGGAAAGTGGGCGCGACTTCACTGTGAGGTCTCGCGGCCTTGACATTCGGCACGTTGGAACTGTTTACGAAGTCGATAGCTCTGCTCGGTCGGTTACCATTGATGTCCTAGATGGCGCTGTCGAAATTCGAGATTCGGAAAGCCTAGAACCGACTCTTGTTCCTGCAAATGCTGCCGTAAGTTGGTCTGGTGAGACCAAGCACTTGAGTCCAAAATCCCTTCGATCGGAAGATCTCTCCCGCGATATTGCGGCTCTAAGAAAGGGGTGGATAGCGCATGCCCAATCGATCCGCGCAGATCCCTCCACTCGAATCCACTTCGGTTTCGATCGCGAGCTACTGCCGGAGTTTCCCGTTCAAGAAATGAGCAAACTTGAAGTCACCGGTCCTAGTTTCGGTTCAGCAAGAATTCCGGGGAAAAGAGGCCTGAGATTCGAGCGCCTTGAGGACTTCGTTCAATTCCTGATTCCGCAGGAACTGACGGAAATGACTGTGCTCGTTTGGCTAAGGGTCGATCGGCTTCAACCGGATGAAATGTCTGCGATTCTCTATCCGAAAGGCTTTCAAGCAGGTGATTTCATGTTAGCCGTCCATACCAATGGACGGATCGAAATGGCTCCGCGCCTAGCCCGATGCATTTCGACAGAATCCGTCATTCGTCTAGGCGTGTGGAACTGTATCGGGGCCAGTGTCAGAATCGAACCAAATGGAACGGTGGAAAATAGACTTTATCTCAACGGCGAAGCACTTGAGTCCACAACTGACTACCTGACGCAACCTCATCCAATACGCATGAAACCCGCTGTTCTCGGTGGGTGGGTAGATTCTCCGAACGCGGAGGATGGGCAAGTTGCTACTCGTCCGTTCTTCGGAACCCTAGATGAACTAGCGATCTTCGATAAAGTTTTGTCCCCGGAGGAGATCGCATTGTTTGGACGGCTGGAACCCCAAGGCTGAGATAACATGATCGTCGGCCGACCTTGGAGGACGTATATGTCTAGGGAGGGAGGGCAACGTTTGTTTTTGACAATCACTCACTACATTCCTCTAGTGGCGCTCGAGTCCATCCGAAAGCCTATGTCCCGCAAAGTCAAAATCCTCATCGCCCTCTCCTGCTCCCTTGCTCCGCTCACGCACGCTGCGACGGTAATTGTAACGGACACCTTCAGCGGCAGTGGAATCCTCCAAAAATAGGAAATAGGGGTCAGTCGTCAATTATTGACAAGTTTCCGGCAGCTCACTATTCGGCGGTATGCCGCCACCTCGGATCCAGTTTGAAGGTGCCGTCTATCATGTGATGGCACGAGGGGAATCGGAGTGGGAAGATCTTCAGCGACGCCGAGGATCACCAGACTTTTTTGCGGGCGCTGGGCAAGCCCCAGTGACCATTCGGGGTTTCTGGTCTACGCGTGGGTAATTGATGGGCAATCACTACCATCTAGCGCTCTCCATTCCGCAGGGGAATCTAGTCGAGGGCACGACTTGTCTCCAGAACACGGATACCCGGCGCTTTAACGTCCGGAATCGGCAGTGGGGCAGGCAGTTTGGTGATCGGTATAAGTCGATTACTGTGTAGCGCGATGCCGAAGGGGGCCCGGTTACTCCATGACGTTCCTCTATACCTTGGCGTAGGGGAGACGGGCGATCTGGGTGACGCGGAAATAGGTGTCAAGAGCGGTCGATGCGACGACCTCCAGGGCCTCGAGATCGATGCTCCCATCCGGCTGCAGCGCGTCGGCAGCGACCTCTACCCATTCGACCGTTCCGAGAATGAGGCGCGTGGCATTGATCTCGATGGGGATCTCTTCCGCGAGCCGTAGGCCGATGCGCAGCCGCGACTCCGAGACGGAGACGAAGCCGTCCGACTCGATGGGGGTGAGACCGGTGGCGTCGAACTCAGAGACATCTCTCGGGTAGCGGGCACCACACTGGTGTCCCTGCTCCAGGATCTCCGGATGCAGATGGTTCAGCGTATAGCATCCGAGTTCTCGGATGTTCGACAGGGTGTGACGCTCGACGGTGTCCGGCCGAGTGACGAGGCCGAGGAGTGCAGGATTCGACCCGTAGTGAACGACGCTGGAGAAAGGCGCCAGGTTGCGCTGCCCGGAAGAATCCATCGTGCCGACCAGGCAGATCGGCTTAGGGCCGGTCAATGAGGTGGCTAGCTGCACTCGTTCGAGCTTCGCCATGGTTTCGATTTTGGCCTTCGTGATCCTTCTCATCTTCCTTATTACGTTTCCCGGCTGTCTTTGGGAGTCCACGAAGACCTCCCATACTCCGAGACTCACCCCCAAGAAGTCCGCTATGAGAAACAGCTCAAAGAAAAAGGTATGCCCAATTGGGCTCCACCCGAGCTCTAGCGGTCCCCCGGGAGGGTGGATCAGGTGTCAGTCAAAATTAACGACAGCCCGGGCGTTTGACCAGTGCGGGTGACCGGGGAGCGGGCTTTTTCTCTATTCACGAGAGACCGTGAGATAGGCTAGATCCAGAGCTTGGCGAAACAACCAAGCTTGTTCGCGAGCGCTATCAATTTCGCCGCCTTTCTCGAGGGCTTCATTCAAAACAGCTCGGAGTTCTGGTTTGACCCGTTTGTCATTGGTTAGAGATTCGAGGCACTGCTGGTAAATCTTCGCGCATTTCGCGGTGTCGCCAGTGTTGAAGGCGGGCACCCCGCGAACGATCGCATCTTCGATCTGTTTTGCTGGGCTTATACTCGCAGCCTTCATGGCGCTGGGAGGGGATAGTATCGAATCGATCACATGGATGACCCCATTGTCGCACTCGATATCAACAACGCGGATCGTCGAACTATTTACTTGGAACTTGCCATCGCGAATTAAAAACTTTAACGCCCCACCGTTGACGGTCTCCGCTGATTTTGCATTCAAGGCGTCCCCAGCAGAAACCTTTCCAGCGACAACATGATATGTGAGCAACGACTTGAGTTGTTCAATATTCTCTGGCTTCAGCAGGGCCTCTATCGTCTCCTTCGGAACGTCGGCGAAGGCTTCGTCGGTTGGAGCAAACACCGTGAAGGGCCCGTCTCCTCCGAGAACCGAACCCAATTCCGCCGCTTCAACTGCGGCGAGCAGCGTCTTGAAGTTACCTGCGCTCTTCGCAACTCCCAGAATGTCGGAGGTCGCTTTCGGCTCGGCGTCAGCTGGGGGAAGCAGAACGGTATCGATGACATGGATGAGGCCGTTGGAGGCCTTCAGGTCTGCATCGACAAGGGTTGAACCATTGACGAGCACCTTGCCTGCACTAAAGCCAACGGCTACGGGCTGACCCTCAAGCGTCGCTGCCTTGCCAGTTCCGAGAGCGTCGGCCAAGTTCACCTCGCCTGCGACGACGTGGTATTTAAGAATCGCCTGCAGCTTGTCACGGTTCTCAGGTTTCAGCAGCGACTCGACCGTTCCTTTTGGAAGCTTCGCAAAAGCCTCATCAGTCGGCGCAAATACGGTCAGTGGACCAGCACCTTGTAGAGGTTCCACCAATTCGGCTGCACCCAATGCCGCCGCCAGTGTCTTAAATCGACCATCCGCAATCGCCAGGTCTACAATCGTCCCGCTACCAGAGTAGGCGCTGATCCAATCGACGTGCAGTTGAAAATTCCCAGGCTTTTTGTCAGCGAGGATTAATCCGAGGCGCTGGATTTTTGCTGGGTTAAAAACTTCTTCCTTCAGGGAACGTCCCCGCCAACTCCCGGTGAGCTCCGAAAATGGCACTTTCACCTCGATCCACTTGTCCTTCTTAGTGGAAAACTCTGCGGCGAAAGAAACTTCCATGCCACGGTAGCGGGCATCTGACGCAATACGGACTTGATAGGTGCGCCCATCTCCCTTAACCCGCATCTTGAGACCCGCATAGTCGCTGAGGTCGAGCTTAGTACTCTTTGTCCGAAGAGATGAGAAGCCACCATTGTTCTCTAGCGAAAGGTTGCCGCCGAAACGTAAAATCCCGTCTTCAAAACTCACCTTTCCCTGAGAAAGTCCACCCATCACGCCATCATCGACGACTTGCCAACCTAGGGTCTCATTCTCTTCCGGATTGAAATCAGTGACCCTGAGGTCTTCCGCACTACCGGTAAAAGCGAGTGAGAAGAAAGAAAATAAAGCGAATAGACTTCGGCTGCATCTCATATCTAACTGATACGAGCACCATGTTCGGGCGGACGCGTTTGGACGAGGAGGGAAACTGAAATGAGATGCCAGAAAGAATATTACCCGGCTCCTTTCACTTCCCATTGGAGCCATCCCAATCTCTATCTCTAGCTGCCGAGTGGAGGGGGATTGTTCAAGTCAGCACCGCAGCCTCGAACTCAAATTCCAAATCCAATCAGATTGACTACCTGCCCGGGTGCGACGACGACACGCCATCAGCCGACGCATCTCCCAATTCTGGTCTCCCGACTTTCCGTTGCGCCCGGGACGCTTCCCTGTCTTCTACGGTTGGATTGTCGTCGCCATCGCCACCCTCGGAGTCTGCTTCAGCATCCCAGGTCAGACGATGGGTTTCAGCGTCTTCACCGATCTCCTTATCGATGAACTTGGCCTGACCCGAGTCCAGCTCAGTAGCGCCTATTGTATCGGCACCGTAATCAGCGGATTCACCCTTCCATACCTCGGGCGAGTTTTCGACCGGCTGGGCGCGCGCCGGATGACTACTTACTCGGCTCTCGCCACTGGGGTCATCCTTCTCTACCTCAGCCAGACTGGAAAGCTCACCGACCTGTTCTCCCGCTTCCTCCCGGCCACCGTCGCGGCCTTCATTTTGATTACTATCGGGTTCTACCTGATCCGGGCCGCGGCCCAAGGTGTCCTGACGATGAGCTGTCGCAATGCCATCGGTAAATGGTTCGATTATCATCGAGGGAATGCCCTCGCCGTCTCTGGGGTTGCGACCTCATTCTGCTTCTCTGTCGCCCCTCGGTTCCTCGATTCGCTGATCGCCCGCTGGGGACACAACGGAACTTGGATTGCCCTCGGGCTCGTCACCATGACCGTGATGGCAGGCTTGTCTTGGCTATTCATGCGTGACAACCCTGAGGAGTGCGGCCTCCTCATGGATGGGGACAAGCTTGGCTCGGTCACCAGCCGACCCACTGCCCATGCCGACTCGATCACCCACCGTGATTTCCCCAGAGCTGAGGCCCTCCGCACTCTGCCCTTCTGGGCCTTCAACCTGACGTTCTCGTTCTGGTCTCTATTTTCCACTGCCGCCACCTTTCACATTGTCTCTATCGCCGATGAATTCGGCCGCAGCCGTTCCGAGATCCTCGCCTACTTCCTCCCGATGGCCGTCATCAGTGTGGCCGTCAATATCCTATGCGGTTGGCTCAGTCCCCGGACGAAGCTCCGGCACCTCCTTCTCGCCATGAATCTGGCTGCCCTATTGGCTGTCCTCGGATCAATTTACCTCGCCTCCACGCCCGGCCTCACCCTATGGATCGTCGGGAACGGGATCACTGGAGGATGTTTCGCTGCTCTCTCAGGCATCGTCTGGCCTCGGTTCTTTGGGCGCACCCACCTTGGGGCGATTTCGGGCTTTGGCATGTCGAGCATGGTCATCGCTAGCGGTCTCGGCCCTCTCGCCTTCAGCCTCTCTCTGCAACTCGCCGGTAGCTATCTTCCCATTCTCTGGGCTAGCTCGGTCATCCCCACCGGTCTCATCTTCCTTTCGCTCAGAGCCAACAATCCGCAGCAGACGTAGTTGACAATCGCGGGAGCAGGAGGGCAATGATGCCCCCGCAGAGCAGTGATCCAGTATGAAGCACGAACCTCGAACGTATCGTATTTTTCTTAGTCACACGTGGTGTCATGGAGATTCGCTTGATACGCTCACACGTTTCCTCAAGCGGGGGAGGGGGTTTGACTGGTCGAGTGAAATGATTGGGCTGACCGACCCTCTCAATGCGACCAAGAATGAAGTGAAATTGAACCGAGCGATCGCGGATCGGCTGGCAAAAGTGGATTGTCTGCTTCTCCTTGCTGGTATCGATGATACCCACCGATATTGGCTGGAGAAAGAGATCCGATTGGCTAGAAAGCTTGGGAAACCGATCGTCGCTGTGCAGCCTTGGGCACCGAGTAAGACCTCGCGCGAAGTGCGCACTAAAGCATCGCGCATTGTAGAATGGAACGGACTGGCGATCATTCGGGGAATTCGAGAAGTCTGTGCAGCCGAGAAGCCGGTCGCGAATGATGTTCCCTCCTCAAAACGCAGGGGGTAGTGCGGAGTGAAAAAGACGCCAACGGCTTGATCACTTCTTGAGGCGTCGCCATTTTTCGGGATAACAGTCTAGGCTCGACACCGCACTATTACGCCTCAGAAGGTAGGGATCAGGAGGCGGTAGAAGTGGCGAGTTGGGGGGCGGGGAGTGTCGTGGAGGATTGCCTGCCAAGGTTGGTGGGAGGACAGGGTCGGGCTTGTTCCCAGTGGGTTCCAGATGAGGAGATCGGGTGAACGCTGGAGTCCGACGTTAGAGCACGCGGGGACGGTGGAGGTGAGACGGACTAGGTTGGGGTCGGTGGGGTGGTCGTCGATTTGGAGGCAAGGAGGGCAGAGTTCGAGGGTGAGCAAGTTGCAGTCGAGGCAGGGGTCGAGAACGAATTGAAGGAAAGAGGGGACGCGCGCTGACCAGGTCGGTTCGTTGTGTTGTCCGCCGCAGCCCCACTCGAATCGGAGTTCCTGTTCGTTAGGGTAGCCGATGCGGTTAAAGTCGTCGTAGGCGGCGAGTCCGTCGGCCCAATAAATGTTTGATGAGGCGGCTCCAGATGAGGACTCGGCGGTGCCCATGTAGAGGTAAATCTGTTGGTCGAATTTGGGGGCAGTGCCCCGAGTGGCGACGTAGTTGGGGGCGGCCCAGTAGGCGGGGGAGAAGATGCCGATCTTGCCGAAGGTGTCGGGTGCGCCGGAGGTGTCGGTGAAGAACGATTGGGCGAAGTAGTTGCTGACGAGGCCGCCGAGGGAGGATCCGGCGATGGTGGTCTGGGAGGAATCAGGCCAGCCCGGAGCGCCTTCAATGATGCGGTAGTTGGCCATGACGAGGGGGAGGACATCGTCGCGGAGGAACTGTCCGTAGAGGTCGGCAGTGCCGGCGATGCCGATGACAGTGTCGCCGGTCGGGGTGTATTCAGCGGTGCGGTTGGCCGAGTTGTCGACAGCGACGATGATGGCCTCGCGGACGCGGCCTTGGGAGGTTTCGTAGCTGGTGATGCGGTCGACATCCCAAGTCCCGAATCCTCCGCCAGGGAAGAAACAGTTCTGGCCGTCGTGCATGAGGACGAGCGGGTAGCGACGGTTCGGGTGCTCGGCGTAGCCTCGGGGAAGGAGAATGCGGATGTCGCGGGAGGGGATGCCGGAGACGGACGATGAGACATTGACTACCTGAATCTGGGGCGTGCTAACGATGGCGGCGGGGCGGTAGGAAAAGGCCTGCCCGTCCTGAACAAGAAGAGTGTCTAGACAAGTGTTATAGTTGAACGGGCCGGTTAGGCCTTGGTAGGGGATTGGGACTCCTGGCGCAGCACCGGAGGGCGGGTCGTTAGGAGGGGCGGGGGCGTTATCGAAGTTCGCGGTGCCGGTTTCTTGGAAGACGAATTCGACCGCGCGTCCAGGAGAGATTGGGAGATCGATTCGGAACTCGGACTCCCCCGGGACGCGGCCGGGGCCGACAAGAGTCATTGTCTGCGTGATCCAGTTGGCGGAGATGCCATCGTCGAGGTCGTGGGCGAGGATGTCGACGGATGGCCAAGATGACAGATAAAGGAACGTTTTGGTCGGACAAGGCGGGGGCGGGCCGGTCGGGATAACAAGCGGCTGGGTGGGGGTGAGGGCAAAGGGGTCGGTCGGGTCGCACCACAGCGAGACATCGTTGGAGCGTTGGACGAAGTTGTAGTTTAGGGTCGTGCCTGCAGGAAGCGCGATGCGGATCGTCCAGATGTCCCCAGGAGACCAAGTCAGCTTCGGAGCGAGAAGCGGGTCGTTGTCGCCGAGTTCGGGAAGATCACCGACGACGCAGACTTCATTGCCGAATCCGACGGCTCCCGTGTAGGTGAAGGTGTGGACTTGTCGGTAGGGTGCGGAAAGGCCGATGGATTGGGTGAAGAGGAGAAGGGCCGCGAGTGTCGGGAGAAGGTAGGAGCGCATGGGGTGTGATCTCGGCGGGGCAGACTAAGGGAGGTCTGATCAAATCCGCCATCCGCCACTGATGATGAACTTGAGATCAGACATTTCAGCTGTTCGAGCTGTAGAAATTGGAGAGCCGCCAGACTCCGCCTAGCTTTGTTGCTCGCCGAATTCTGGACAGCAATGGTAGATGCCCAATCTAATCAGACTTTCTCTATAGAATAGAGGCGGCTGGCAATGAGGACAACCGCCAAAAAACTCTCTTCATGTTCATACGTACGGTGCAAACGGGAAGGTCAATGCGACGTGGGCTTATGAAGTGATTGCGTGGAACCAAGTCGTCATCGACTGGGGAAACACCTTGAAGGTCACATTCACCCTCTCTGCTTCGGGCAAGGAATTGCGAAGTGGCGGCGCCATTCGCAAGCTGATGAAGTAGGCCCTTGTTGCCTGATGGTCACTGTTCCGTGAGCTCCGACTGGCCTCTCAACATTCGAATCAATCGCTGGCGATCTTCTTCGGAAATTTCTCGGAAATTCTCAAACGGAACATGCTGGTCGGGACGTTCTTGATCGATTCGGATTCCCCACAGTGGGAGAACGGATTGGGGGAGTAGAGCGTAGCGCAGGTCGCCGATGACATTCGGATTCTCGGGATAATACGCGAGGTAGCCATCTGAGAAGTGATTGAACCGATCGAGGTCTGATGCGAGGACAGATCCCTCGATACCTTGGCTCATTTCATTCAGAGTTATCGCGTCTACCGAAGTGCCTTCATAGACGATCGGTTCAGCGTTTAATCCCGTTCGTATGGCGTCGACATAGAATCGGTCGTTGTGGCGATAGATGCTGCGCCAGAGAATCAAGTTCCCAATCGAAGGTTTGACCGTCGCCATGTCGATTTTCGTATGCCCTCGTTGTTCGGCCAGATTGGTTTGGATTTCTGCGGTAAGATTGCGTTGGACTAGACCGAAGGAGAGGTAACAGAGGGCAAAGACAAATCCCAACCGTGGCCACACTGGGCGGGTTTTCCACAATCCTACGACAATAGCGATTAGCAGGGTTAGGGTGAAGATGGGATCAATAATCGAGATGATATTCCATGCCACGCGCTGGTCTGAAAACGGCCACCAAAGGCGTGTTCCATAACTGGTGCAGGCATCTAGCAGACCTGCCGTTGCGTAACCAGCGAACGAGAATAGGTAGAGTTGCCGAAACGGCATCCGCCACCATTTCCGCGTCAACAGCCAGAACAGCCCAGAACAAATAAGAGCACCGAGGGGAATCCAAAGAAGCGAGTGCGAAAAGTGCCGGTGAAACTCAATATTCAGTAACGGGTCAGTCTTCGAAGAGATGAAGATGTCCGCATCTGCCAGCATCCCCGCCGCCCAACTGACTAAGGTCGCTTTGCGTAGGTTCTTTCGATCCGACACCAATGCGCCCGCTACTGCACCGAACGCACCCTGACTTATCGGATCCATGGTCGGTCAGGCAACTTTACGAATGAGCAAATTGTCAACCGATCCGGGTGAGCAAATTGCCATCATTATTCCCATTTTACGCTGCCAAATCGAATGTGGAATTTGTGCATTCAGAACGTTGCAGTCACACTCCCAAGCAAGCGCCCGCAATCGATGCCGTCAGTCTGTGCAATGAGTGACCCTCGCCGAAATCGTCCTCTTCCGAAGCCGCTACTTGAGATAGCTGCGGAGGAACCAAAGGGTCTTCTGGTGCGTTTGGATGCGGGCGATTATGATGTCCTCAGTTTCCGTGTCGCTCGATTCTGCGGCGATGTCCCGTGCGGTGATCGCCGAAGCGACACAGATTTCGTTCCCCTCGATCAGTGACGCTACGAAGTCTTTCGCGGGGCAGGCGCTTTCTGATGGGCCTTCTTGCAGTGTTGATTTTTCGCCAAGAGTTCGGATCCCTCCAGCTGCATAGAAATCAAGGGCGCGAACTCGTTCAGCGAGTTCATCAATGGCCGCGAAAAGTTCTTCGTACTGCGCTTGGAAAGCTTCATGGAGTTGGAAGAAGTCGGTTCCTTCAACATTCCAGTGAGCGAGGTGAGTCTGCGCCATCAGGGCGTAGCTATCGGCGAGAAGCTGGTTCAAGGCTTCAGCAACTTTTGGAAGTGCAGCGGTGTTGGTTTCGGATGTAGTTTTGGTTTCCATGATCTTAAAATAGGTTTGCTTTCTACTGGGATGTTTCAGCGAGGTGGGGCGGGAAAGCAACTGGGTTGCACAGTAACTTCTTGCGGTTGGCAACACGACCGCACTTTTTACAAAACACGCTGGGCGGCGAAACCAGGGAGAACAATTTCTCAGCCTTTTTCTCGTAAGAACCTTTTGTCCACTTGCAGATCCGCTTGGGCATCAACGATGATATTGAGACTCAGTCGCAATACAACCTTGAAATAGGATTTCTTGCATCTACCTTCCGACGTGATTGCACCAGCTGATCAATCCCCTCCCATGGACGTTCCCTGTCCGCTTCTGTGGGTAGACCGTGCCTTAGTGGGGTGGGAGTTTGATCGACATCAACTAGCCGGAGATGCACTTCTCGATCTTCGTGGTGCGCTTCTTTCCTCGGATTCCGGACTGGTTTGGGAGACATTCTGCAAGGCGCGAGAGTTGGCTGAGAATATCGACTACCTTCTTTTTTATCGTCTGCGCCGCTGGGTGGAGCAGGCTTTTGTCATTCATGTCAGCGACGGTGACCGTGAGAGCCCCTTTCCCTTGGAAGCTGACTTTAGAGAGGCTGAGAAGGCCCTTCGCCGGGCGAAGTGGCAGTGGTTTGAGATGTCGGAAGGGGAGGTCAGGATGGCTGACATTTCAGCGCGAGTTACTTGGCGATAAGGTCTCAGCAATTAGAACGCTCAACCATTCACGAAGCAGTGTTCTTATGGCAAGGCCTGATGAGAGCGAGGCCCACTTCGCAGAAGGAACTGCGTTATTGCCGCTTCGAGACGACCACCTTTTTAGTCACACAGACCAGTAAAGACATGCTGCAGCACGCGTGGTTGATTCGAGCGCTGGGCTGGCAAACGAGTAGATTTTCGTATTCTCCTCGACTTGTGAACAGCTTGGATCCGCCTGCAGCTTACCATGCGCCCGAATGATGCCGCAAAAGTCTGACACGCCTATCCGTCTGCGCGCCCTTGGGGGGTTCGTCGTGGTGATCGCGATTGGGCTTTTTGCCCGATCTCACCGGGCGGGGGCGGATCAATCAACGGTGCCCGGATTTTTAGCGACCTACACCGGCGATGTCGTTTGGGCTGTAATGTTCGCCCTGATCGGCCGATTTCTCTGGCCGAGGATGGCGCGTCGCCCGTTGATCGTAGGAACGGCGATTATGACTCTAGCGATTGAGTTTCTGCAACTCTGGCAAGTGCCGTGGATGGTTTGGTTGCGAGCCCAACCAATCATCGGGTTTCTTCTGGGGAACGCATTTGTTTGGTCTGATGTCGCCTGTTTGATTGTAGGCTGCGTCATCGCCTGGGGTGTTGATTGCGCGGTCGTAAGCAGCCCTAATCACCTCTCGAGATCCAATGCCCCACCTTAATTCGCTACTTCTTCTCGCGGACTTTCTTGAGCACTTCGTGTCCTTCGAGGTTCCTCGGGGCTAGCGCCAGTGAATCCAAGATGTGGCGTCGTGCGCGCTCCCGATCGTTGTCAATCAGGAGGCGACCGAGTCGGAAATGAGCCTCAGCAGGATTCGACGGCCCCAGATCAAGCCAGCGTTGGAACGAACTAATCGCGGCGTCCGGTTTGCCGGTGGCTTCTTCGGCGCAGCCTCGGCAGTAGTGGAGTCGAGGAATCATTGGGTTAATGGCCATTGATCGGGTTGCGCCTTTTTCGACGGCCGGCCAGTCGCCCTCTTTGAGCGCAATATCCATCAGGCGGCGAAAGGCACTGGCATCTTCCGATGAAATTTTGGCCAGTTGCTCAAGCGCATCGCGCTCGCCCTGAGGGTCGTCTTGCCGAGCTCGAGCCAGTGCCAGCATTTCGTAAGGATTGCCTTTTCCAGAGTAGCCTGGGTAGAGGCTGATCAGGTGCCGAGCCACCCGTTCGAGGCGCGGCCAGTCTTCGACTTGAGCGAGCTCGTTGGCGTGAGTGACCAGAAGAGCCAAGTTGTTTGGTTTCGAGCGAACAGCTGCTCCGGTGTCGGCATAGTCGGCTGCATCGGGTTCCGACCAGTCAACGTTCGGAGCGAGTGCGCGGGCTCGCTTTTCGGCAAAGGTTGCGAAGTCGCGGTCGATGATATTGAGGGAACCAAGGACATTCCGAATCGCTTCTTCGTCGGTTTTTCCAAGGCGCATCTGAGCCATGATTTCGAGCAGTTTGGGCAAGCCGAACCGTTCGATGATAAACTCGACAACCAAGGAACTTTGGAAATAGGCGAACCCGATATCGACCCCTCCACTAAACGCTCCGCTGAGTGCTTCCAGAGGAACTAAACCGTCGCCCTCGAGAATGATGCTGCGGAATTGTGGGGTCATAGTTTTCCCCCAAGTGGGATCGTATTGCCTCTCTTCGTAGACAGAAATTCCCTCACTCAACCATCGCGGCATCCGGTTTTCGGTCGCGCCTAGAGTGATGACATGGCACATCTCATGCCACAATGTGGCCTCCCAATTGTTTAGCCCAGCGCCAACTCCGCCTGGGCTATTCATGGTCACCACACTACCAAAGCACGCACCGAGTAGGCCTTCTCCTCCAGGCACTCCGAGTGTGCGCACGGCAAAGTCTTGCTGGGCTGGGAAGAACTCAACCAAGGTCGATTCTTCGGGAACATAGCCGTATTTTTCACCCAACTGAATTCGAGCGCGTCGCAGAAGTTCCAGCGCGCGATCACCATATGTCTGGGCTTCGATCGGCGGCATCTTCAGAACGAAGTGGTCGTCCTTGACCTCCTCAAAGGCGCTCAAGTTCTTCTCCAGAATCGACAAGTTGTAGGCGACCACCGAGTAGGGATCGTCTTCGCGAATTTCGGCGACGAGTTTGAACGCCTCATCTTCGAGCCCTAGTCGCAATAGGTTCTGCGAGAGCTCAAGTTTGGCCGGAGCAAATTTGGGATCCATTGCTAGGGCGCGGCGCTGGGCTTCGGCGGCTTCGGCAAAACGGAGTTTTCGGGCGATTCGTTGCCCGATGGTGTAATCGAACCACGGATTGTCTTCCCAGCGAGCCAGTCCCTTTTTCCGGGCTTCTTGATAGGCGCTGGTGTTCTGGCGGATGATTGCTACAGCGGCGATGTGAGCCCAAGCTTTCGGGTGGTCGCTGCAATCGGCGATCACCAGGTTCGCGGTGTTTACTGCGTCGGCGTATTCCTCATTATCGATCATTTTCGCCGCACCCATCAGCAGGGCTTCAGCGTGCCTAGGATTGATTTTGAGAGCTGAGTCCAGCGCTTCCTTCGCGGCTTCGCCGTTGGAGGGTTGGAGCGCTTTTGCCAAGCCTACAATAAGGTCAGGATCAGTTGGATGGACTTTGAGGGCGGCTTTGAAGGTGGCAGCAGCGCGTTTAAAATCGCGTTTGGTCAGTGCTAGTTCGCCACTCGCGAGCCACCCGTCGCTCAACCAAGGAGCCTCGGTGGTGACAGGCTGGAAGTATCCTTGGAGAACTGTGTCGGCGTCCGCTCCCATGGCCAAGGCCGTCTTGCCCAGCACCAGCAATTGAAACGGATCGCTGCGCCGGACTTTCTTCTCTTTAGCGAGTCCATTGATCGCGTCGAGAGCATCTTTCACGATGATCGTTTCGCCCATTTCCGAGGCATAATGAGCAACCAACCAGAGCGCTTCAGCGTTCTCAGGAAACCTGCCAAGAAGATTTTGGGCGCGCTTGAGTGCCGCTGAGGAGGCTCCGATCCTCGCATAGGATTCGCAGATTTTCGGCATCATACGGACTTCAGCCTCGCCTAGATAGTAGTTGCTCAAGACTTGGTCGAGTTGACCAACTCGATTGTATTGGCCACGATTGAATACGACTTCGAGTTCGCGAAAAAGCTCCCCATGATCGCTCGTCTTTCGCGGATCCTGCTGGGCGAATCCTGTGTCGATACTCAGGAACTGCCAAGCGACGCTGAGAGATAGAATTTTGAGCCCAAGTGGAACAGAAAGCCAGGCACGGCTTTGGAGGGGGAGATTCGGAAGACCAATCACACTAGCTAGGTAACATGTCGCAGACACCCAGTAAAGAAGGTGGACAAGTCGATCGATTTCTGACTAAACCTAGACACTAGGAAGATTCCTCGGAAGGGACTTGTAAAACACCATCTAACTAGCAAATGAAGTTCTACGTATACCTACACCAAGAAGAACGAGAGTACGGCCCCTATTCGGCGGAGGAGATCATCGAGATGATCTATGAGGGGACAGTCGAATGGACAGACGGAATTAGGGAACCTGAGAGCACCACTTGGCTGCAGATGAAAGATGTCTTTGACCTTGAGGAGCTTCAGTCAGCCTGACGCTTGATACGATTTTCGGGGAATCGGGCCCCGATCAGATTGAGAGAATCGCGAAAAGCGTCTTCTCGTGGTGACTTTTTGGCCGCTGGGATCGATCCTAAGTAGCAGAAGCAAACGTCTTCACTCGCCATGTCTGATAACCAAGAACTTCAACGCGAAGAATCTGCGACAGCCATTATTGCTGTTCTTGCGGGACTCGCACTCCTTTTTACTCTCGTTCGCTGCACTCCAATTTGGGACACGGTAAGCTCCAAAATCGAAGGTGAGGCGGTCGCGGCGGGTCTCGCATTGGGCGAAGGTGAAGAGCTTTCCACTTCATACGATGAAGTAAACCCATCGACGACTGATTCAAAGGCTCTCGCAGATGCTGAGAGTGATCTAGACGATGCTAACGAGCGCATTGAAAGCTTAGAGGACGAAGTGGCGGGATTGGAAAAAACCGCCAAAAAATCGAATCGAGATGCGGATAGCGGTGCGGAGAATGCCCAATCCTCTATCGCAGCCGTAGGAGTCGGAGCCTTGGGTGCCAGTGGTGTATCTCAGGCCGAACTTGATACGGCAAAAGCTGAGGCCAAGTCGCTTCAGCTTGAGAACGATGCCCTGCTTCAGAAGACCGCTGAACTTGAGGGTAAGCTCAGTGCTACCGAGAGTGATGTCCCAGACAATCAGGCTCTGGTTCGTGCCAAAGAGAATCTAGAGGCTCAGAACAGGAAGCTCGCTACTGAGATCACGAAACTTCGTCAAGGAAACGAAAATCTTTCAGGTCTGCAGGCAGAGAATATGAAGCTAGCTCAGCAACTTGAAGATGCCCGCGCTCAACATGAAGCGGCTCTGGCACGTGCGAAAGCGGGCTCCGGTAATCGGACTGCTACCGCTGAAGCGCGTAGGTTGGCCGCCCAACTTGAGGCCGAGAAAGCCGCCAAGGAAGCTGCAGAGGCGAAACTTGCGGCTGCCAATAAACGAGCCGAAGACCAGCCATCGAAGCCCCAGTTCGTTGAGTCTGCTGATGATCTTCTACCAAAAGCTGGTGCGCTCTATAAGGGGCTCCGCGGCGCCCACCTAGGTGAGGGCCAAGTCCCCGCAGGAGCAAACTTTGAGGCTAAGTATGATACCCTGAAAGCAACTCATGGTGCTTCTCTTCGGCGTCGTGTTCTGTTCGCCACGGGTGCTACTGGGCTCGATCCAAAGACAGCGGTCGACATCGGATCGTTGGCTGACGGTGCTCAGGACAGTGTCTACCTCATTGTCGGCTATGCGGACACGACTGGCACGGCTGAAGTGAACCGTCGCATTTCCCGGGAGCGCTCCCTTTCTGTTGCACAGGCCCTCTTGAACAAAGGCGTAAAGTCGAAAGCCGTTCAGGCTGTATTCCTCGGATCGACCAATAAATTTGGAGATTTGCCCAAGAACCGCTGCGTTGAGGTCTGGCAAATCGCCAAGTAGTCGGAAACGACTTTGGTTAGTTGAACCTTTGAGGGCCGGCCCGATACTCGGGTCGGCCCTTCTTTTTTGGAAGTGTCCTCAATTCTCTCTGCCAAAGGCGTTACCTTTTGTGAACACTCCATCGGAAAGTCTGGATCCCGCGTCCAATCGTTCTCACGTCGTTGTTATGGGTGTCTGTGGATCCGGTAAGACGACGCTCGGGCGTCGGCTCGCCCGGCATTTACAGATCCCGTTTCGTGACGGCGATGATTTTCACCCGCCTGAGAATGTCGAAAAGATGGCTACTGGATCACCGCTCGATGACGCAGATCGTCAGGATTGGCTGGTTAGAATGCGGGCGATGCTCGATGAATCCGAGACGCCTTTGGTTCTGGCTTGTTCGGCGTTGAAACGTCAATACCGCGACATTCTCGGCTCCGCACCCCAGGTCAGATATGTGATGCTCGATATCGATGCCGAGATTCTGGCCCGTCGCTTAAAGAGCCGGACTGATCATTTTATGCCGGTGTCGCTTCTCGATAGTCAGTTGGCCACGCTCGAATTTCCGACTCCTGATGAACTGCCGATTGTTGTCGATACTGATGCTTCAGTGCCCGAGATTGTCAGCCAGCTTCTAGCGACCGGGTCTACTGAAGTCGCCGAGTGACGATTTCTGTCCCTCACTGCGCCTTGCTGAAGACAAAATCTCCTCGCTGCATAAGGCCAATTCCGCCACCTGCCACAAAGATGGGAATTGAAGTTTTAGTTCTGGCAGCGCTTTGCGCTGGAGAAAAAGAGAGGCCCTTCGGGTTACAGCCCAGACTACGCCTAGACTTGTTGCTCGTTAGTTGTGGATGTTTATCCACGTCCGCCTCGCGCCGTGCTAGGCGAAATCTGGACGGCAATGGCAGATCGCCTAATTAATCAGACCTTCCCTAGCTGTTGTAGCCCGATTGTTTTCCCAAAATTACGTGTTGTCGCGTTTCCACAACAAGTACTCAAGATAGACGTCTTCGAGCTTCTTTTTTGCCCAAGGAGTCTTCCGCAGAAATTTGAGTCCGGACGGCAGGGTGGGGCGGTCGGTGAAATTGCGGATCCCAGTTTCGGCGGCGATGTCGTCCCAACCGATCTCGTCGACCAATTCCGTCAGCATCATCTTTAGCGTGATCCCGTGAAGCGGATCATTTGGCTGGGGGCGGGGAACTGGTTTCGACGGCTTGTCGGAAGAGTCGGTCGTCTCGGACGGATCGTCGGTTTCCAGTTCGCGTTCGGTGTCTCCCATGGTCAAAGAAAATTAGGCATCCAACGCTACCCGATCCGTGGTTCATTTCTATGTTTTTCGAGGCGTTCTGCTTTAGCCTCCCGCAGATCATTCAGGCTGCGGATCTGTTTTCTTAAACGGATCGAAGCCGATGGCCGGCTGGGCGTTGTTTGAGCTGGCTTCGATTTGGATCGCCTTTTTTACTTCTGGCTTTGGGGTTGGGGTGGCTTCGGCTTGTTCAGCATTCGACCGTGTCTCGAATGGATCCATGATCTCGCGGATTTCCCGAGGTGCGCGCTCACCGACCGGGCCGGCTTCAGGATCCATCAAGACGAAGCCCTCATCCCAAATCGGATCGTTGGGATTTGGAAGTGCTGCCTTGGGACTGGGTGTATCCGAAATCTCAGCTGGGCCTTTCGGTGCCTTCTTCGGGATTTGAGATTCAGCAGAAGCCGCAGCTGGATTGGCGGGGAGTGCAGCCAGGATGTCATCGATCTCCGCGTGTTTCGGTTCTGGTGCGGTTGGAACTGTAGTCTCTTCTGAACGCCCCAGTGTTGCCCAGCCAGTGTTCTCGTTTTGAGATTCGGGTGCAACGATACTGAGCCCTGAGGGCTTCGCGCTATTGCTTGGAGGAACAGGGGCTGCTGCGATGCCTTCGGTGGTCGGGGCTTCGTCGCCTGAGAGACCTCGAACCAGAGCTCGGATGCCGAAACCAACCGCGAATAGCAGTCCAGCAAGAACCAGCAGCGAAGCAACAAGTCCTAAAGTCCGGTGGCGATGACTAAGAAGACCAGTCGACGTTCCTGAGCCTTTTCGACTGAAGGCGCGCGTGACATTGGCCACAACACCACCAGAACCGGCGCCTTCCAAGCGATACTCGGCCATCTTGCCAAAACGGATTCGGTCACCGTCACGGAGCCAAGTCAGCTGTTCGATCCGCGCACCATTGACTTTGGTTCCCTGAAGACTTCCCAGATCGGCCACCGCCCATCGATTGGCATGAGGGTCGTGAATGACGAGCGCGTGTTCGTTGGCGGCATCTGGATCCTCCATCGGGAGATAGCAGAGCGCGCGGTCACGGCCAATTTTGAAAAGGGGCCGCAGTGGAACGGGGCCGCCCGGAGTCGAGTAGGGGGTGACGGTATCGAGTTCTCCATCTTCCCTCGTAGGAACGGGGCCATGACGGTCGATTGTCACAGGAACGGGAATGAATCGCGCAGTGATTTCTTCTTCGATCCCAGCACGCGGTTGGTTTTGCTGCGCCTCTTCCATAGCTACATGCTAGACAAACAAGTCCAATTATCAAGTCTTCACCCCTGTCGTTCAGCGGATGGCTGCCCAAATCTGACTACCTTGGCGCGATGAGCGTGAATGATCATCCACAACCGACGTGCAACAAAGCTAGGTGGAATCTGGACTGGAACCTGAAGGGCTCTCTTCCTCATCGTGGCGGGGCAGAATAAATCAGACTTTCTCTAGCCTTTTTTGCTGCTCAGGAGGATGTTGGGTTTCGTTCCCGCCAAACTAGATAGTCGTGTCTTAAATGCGCCTGCGGTTGCCACCAAAGGTCGTTGTCTATTAGCTTTAGTCCTATCAAAGGCGGACATTACTAACCCGATGGGCAGGATCCCCGATCAGATTGTAGAACAGGTCAAGGACGCCGCGGACATCGTTGACGTTGTCGGCAAACACGTCCAATTGAAGCGTTCTGGATCCGAGTTTTCTGGTCTCTGTCCGTTTCACGATGAGCGGACGCCTTCGTTCGGCGTCAACCCGTCTAAGCAAGCCTACTACTGTTTCGGCTGTGGCGCAGGCGGCTCGGTTCTTAGGTTCGTGATGGATTTTCACAACCTGCCGTTTCCCGAAGCCGTCCAGCAATTGGCTGGGCAGTATGGAATCGAGATTGTTGAGGAGGAGTACGATCCAAAAGCCGATGCGGCCCGTAAACTTCGCAGCCAACTCCTCATGGCCAACCGAGATGCCGCTAACTGGTTTCACCGGCTTCTGATGCGTCATCCGTGCGCAGCTGGCGCTCGTGAATACTTGCGGTCGCGCCAGATCACTTCCGATGTCGCCAAACGCTGGGGGCTTGGCTATGCCCCGGATGGCGATTCTCTCAGCCAGTGGGGCGCTTCGAAGGGTCACGCTCCTGATATCATGGCCAAAGCTGGGCTGGCGGGATTTCGAGACGAGAACCGTCCTCATCTCGGAATTTATCCGCGGTTCCGAGACCGGTTGATGTTCCCGATCTGCGATGACAATGGACAGCCGGTCGCCTTTTCTGGGCGCCTGCTCGATCCAGCAGCGAAGACTGCGAAGTATCTGAATTCCCCCGAGACGCCGATTTTCGATAAGGGACGGATTCTGTTTGGGCTTCATCTGTCCAAACGGCCGATCTTGAAGGCTAAAACCGCGATTGTCTGCGAGGGCCAAATCGACCTCATCAGCTGTTTCGAAGCCGGTGTCGAAAACGTCGTCGCTCAATTGGGAACGGGATTCACCAGCAACCACGCAAAGATTCTTAAGCGTCACGCGGACGAAGTCATTCTGCTCAACGATTCCGATGCTGCAGGCTACAAGGCCAACGTTCGGGCCTTCGGAACTCTGGCTGGTGCCGGAATTCAAGTGCGTGCTGGAATCCTTCCTGAGGGAGAAGACCCAGACTCACTGATTCGGAAATCGGGTGCCGATGCTCTGCGACCGATTTTGGATGCCGCGCTCGAATTTCACGATTTCCAGCTCGAGCGTCGGTCAGCCGAACTTGACCTGACTACCGTGCGTGGACGCGTTCAACTGGCCAAAGAGATCGCGGCGACGGCTGCTCATCATGGTGACAAGGCGACCCAAGATGCCGTCATTACCCACGTCTCGACTCGGCTACGGATGGCTTCAGATGAATTCCGAACGCTCGTCGCCGAGGCAGATCGCGAAATTCAACGCGACCGAAAGTTCACTCGGATTCGCGAAAGTAAAGTCGCCGCTCGGGATGAAGTCCGAGCTGCCCGGTTGGCCAGCAGACAGCCACCCAGACCGGGAGAACCGCCAGTGACTCCCGAAGTCATTGAGGTTACGGATTTTTCCAATCCCGCCATCGCTCTGCTGTGTCGGCTGGCATTGACCAAGTCGGATGTGCAGCGCTACCTCCGAGCCAATCTTGAGCGGGTGCCGATCGATCAATTTCCAGGTGGGAGAGTGCTTCGGCGACTGGTCGAAGACGCTCCCGACCCTGAATCCGAAGGTGAAGGCCGCGAGCAGTTTTTGTCGACACTCGCAGCCGCCGACGAACGAGGATTGAGGGCAATACTTGAATCGTCCGCACCTCAGGGCGGGGTTGATGTCGCGACTCAAGCGCTCAACAACCTCGAAGTTCGATTTCTTCAAAACGAACTCGCTCGGGTGAAAGCGATGCTGGATGATCCCCAGACGCCCGCTGCCGATCAGGCTGGTCTGATGGCGCAGCACATGGAGCTCACCCGTTCGCGCCAAGCTGCACGGCAACGCCAACTCGAAGACCCAGCATCGAGAACCTAATTTTCTGGGTTCTCCTGCTCGGTGGAGGCTACATCCAAACTTCGTGTTCAGGACTCGCACTTCCACGGATAGTCAGAGTAGGATACACTGTCTGTGATGATGAACTCGTTTCTCCGATGACTATGCGGGAAACCGTTCCAAGACGCTGGCCACGAATACCATGGAGATCGATTGTCATATGGATTGGCCCTACGACCTCAAAGTCCGTAAGGACGAGTGTGGCGAGGTAAAGCTGCCTGCTCCCGATCGTTACCCGACGGTCGAATACAATCGGATGAACGCCAATCAGCGTGAGCAATGGAACGCGCATTTCGGCCCAGAGAATCAGGCTTTTCTCAGGCGTTTTGCCAAGGGCGACATGCCACATGAGGATCTCGTCCGCTGGAAGTACCAACGCTATCTCAAGAACTACCTCGCTACGGTTCGAGCAGTTTGATGAGGTCGTCGGACGGGTTCTTGAGAAGCTTGATGAGCTTGGGCTAGCCGAGAACACGATCGTGATCTACTCCAGCGATCAGGGCTTCTATCTCGGTGAGCACGGTTGGTATGATAAGCGTTGGATGTTTGAGGAATCGCTGGCGATGCCCTTTGTCATTCGTTGGCCAGGTGTGGTTGCACCTGGATCTCGCCCCGACGCTATGATTCAAAATATCGACTACGCCTCAACGTTTCTCGAAGCAGCTGGTGTCCCCGTCCCGGACGAACTCCATGGTCATTCCTTGGTTCCGGTTTTTAACGGACAGGTAGAGAGTGTTCGGGATTCGATCTACTACGCCTATTTCGAGCACGGCGGCCACGGAGTGCCCCGTCACTCGGGTGTTCGAACCGCGGAACACAAATTGATCTATTTCCCGAGCACTGATGAGTGGAACCTGATCGACCTCGCTCGGGATCCCGGTGAGATGAATAGCGAACACGCCAACCCTGAATATGCCGAAATCCGACGAGATCTTGAAGCCGAATACCACCGCCTGAGAGAGCAGTTTCAGGTTCCTTCGAAACCATAGATTTTTTCTCGAGTTACAAGGGAAAAATGCCCAGAATTGTTGCAGAACCAGACGTCCTCTAAGGTGAACTCGTCAGCGGATTAAAGACCTCAGCGGTAAGATCTGTTTGCGTACTGGCTGATCGCCCCCGACGAGTCTGCTCCAAACGCAGTGACTAACAACGACATACTTCGCCGCCTCCGCCACGCGCTCGATCTCCAGGATTCAGAGGTGGCTAAGGCCATTGGCCATACGGGAGCGATTCCGAAAGACGCGCGGGTCGCCAGCTGGCTCAAGCGTCCTGAGGATTCTCGTTTCGTGAAGCTATCCGATCTGATGCTCTGTCGATTTCTCGATGGTCTGATTATTGAAAAGCGTGGCATGCGGGACGACGGTCAGATTCCTGAACCTCTCGAAGTACTTTCTAACAATGAGATTCTGAGGAAGCTGCGGATCGCTCTCGATCTGCGGGATGGTGACATGAACGCGATCTTCGAGATGGCGGAGTTTGTCGTTTCCAAGGCTGAGCTTGGGGCGTTCTTTCGTAAGGAGGGACACCGACACTATCGGAAATGCCCGGAGCAGGTGCTGCGGAAATTTATCGTAGGGCTAGGGAAGAAGCGACTTCCTGAAAGACAGAACCGTTAGAGCGGTCTGATCAGCGTGCCAAACATGGGAGACGGCGATGAGAGACCATGGACGCCTCTGAGATTACACAAACCTATTCCAGGCAGCCGCTGACTATTCTGAGATAAGGTGAGCCACAGTCGCTTCGAGCTGTGAATTCGCTAAGTCGGCGAACCGGAGGATTCCTTGTTTGTCGATCACGCAGTAATCGGGATACGAATTGATTCCGTAGGCTTTCGCGGTTTTCCCCGAAGTATCTGTGCAGACGGCATAAGCAATTTTCTGCGCTTCAATGTAGTCGGCAATTTTCTTCGGATCGGCCCCCTTTTGACTGTGCACGCCGATGATGACGAGCTTATCTCCGTGGGTTTTTATCAACTTATTCAGGTGCGGCACGGCACCCCGGCAAGGTCCTCACCAAGTCCCCCAAAAATCGAGGACAACGACCTTGCCCTTAAGATCAGCTAGTTTGAGTGCTCCAGCCTTGGAGTTTTGCCAATCGTCCACATCCAGTAACGGGCCAGCTTTGCCCTCCAGGTGAAGAAGTTTTTCGCCCTGTTCGCGTTTGAACTTTTCGTCGCCGTCTTTGGCCGAAACAGAAGACATCGAGAGGGCCACGGCGGCGCCCAGAGCAGTTAGGATTGGAATGGATTTCATTGTAACGTGAGTAACCTAAATCGCCACTTACGTTCAATTTTGATACCACACTCCTCCTCGGCGGTAGCTCAACCGCGGCAAGAAACGGCTCTAAAGGTCGGTTCCGGACGGCGGTTCTTCGCTCGTGCCGCTACCGACTCCTGCTTCATCAAGGTCGGACGGAGTTTGGAAGCTGGAGTTGGGGCGCAGAAGAACGTGGCGAAGATGAATCAACTCCGGAGCTCCCTGATTCCGGCACGAAAGGATCAAGCTCTCAGAGTCCATCATCTCATCGACTTTAAATGCCACGAGATGTGTCGCTCGGAACGAACTCCAAGTCTCGGTTGTTGGCAATTCGCGGATCTCGACCTCTTTCTTCTGATCACCCAACTTAATGGTCAACGTGCAGTCCTCTTGTCCACAAGGCACCATCCCGTATTCGAAGATCAGGTGCCAAACACCTGGAGCCAGTTGCGGAACTTCCCACTGGGCGCTTCCGCTGACCCAATGGGTGATCGTTCGCTCGTCTGGGGACAACTTGAGCTTTCCAGTTAACTTCGCATTCCGGGGTAAAAGAAGCTTTGGCGAGTCCGGGCCTGAATCAATTCCGACTGCTTTAGGCGGTGGAACGATGCCCGCCCCGACTCCCATCAAGTCAGTAGTCGTTTGGGTGTGAACAGCTGGGTTACCCTGTAGTCTCATTCTGGCGACGGCTAGCTCAGAGCTGACAGCACTCGTCGTAGCTGACGCAGTTCCGCCTACCGGAATGACCCCGTCAGGGCGCAGCAAGGTGACACCGGGAGCTAGATCCTGGGTCTTCTGGAGTTTTTCCAGCTTCCCACAATACTCTTTCAGGATCGGTTTCTCGGCAGCTTGAAGCTTAGAATTAAACTCTGCTTCTAGCGCCTCCAGTTCCTGTCCAAACCCGACTACGGGCAGGAGCGAGGCAATTGCTGGAATGAGAAGTTCTTTCAAAATTCGATGAAACCAAAGCGATCATAAAGTAACCACAATGGCACCTTAGCGTCAATCAAAATTGCCACGCACCTTTGAGAGATCTTCTCGCCGCCTTTTCCTTAGCGTCCAAAATTTGGCCGACAAACGAATCTGGAGGGGCCTGTTGGCTTTGCTGTGATGGTGCCGCGAGTCCCTGAGATACAAGGAGTTGTTGGAGCGATCCGATCGATGGCACTGATACCTTGGCAACCATTGCGCCGAATTTGTCTTGGGAGCCGTCCATTCTGACAATGAACGGAGCGCTACCCAGGGTTTCGGTGGTAAACTTCTGGGCCATTTGGGCAATAATCTGAATCTGATCAGGGGCGGCGTTGAAGTGTCGGGCAAGTCGCCGGTTGATGTCAGCGGCGTCGGCTCTCGGAGAATCCGTTATGACTTGAGGGCATTCGACATAAGCCAGTCGAATGGTAATTTCTTCTCCCGACTCGCTCTGAATTAGCAGCCGGTCGCCGGACATCGCCTCACCAACCAAGGTGCAATGTTGCAGTGTCCGTGGCGGCAGAAGATCTGCTTCTGGTTTAGTCGGTTTTAGAGCATCGACAAGCGCGAGGGGATCGACTTGCTCTTGTTTAAGCCGTTCCCGCTCATCGATCACGGCATTGGCTTGAGCAGTTTGTCCGGCAGCTTTCAGACTGGCGTGCAACCGCTGGAGTTCCTCAATATACTCCTGTTCCAGTGGAGTTCGAACCTGTTGGAGAACCCGCTCGTGAGCTCCTCTGAAATGCCCAAGTGCCTCCGGTTCGAAATCGGCGCCAGTCTGGTCGGGTTCAGGGCGTGCAGTTCTCACCAGGTAGACATAGCGTAAGTCCATAACCCCACTCGTCCGGGATCGCGACTCCTCCATCGATAGCCTTACCGTCGCAGCATTGCGGGTCAGGGCGATGGTTCCGAGTGATGTTGTTCGTTGCTTAGAGCCTGCGCTGCCTGAAGGGAGGAGGGTAAATCGAAGGTCGTCAGCCGTTCCCTGAATGAGGCTAGTGACCTCCCCAAACCTCAAAATATCCTGGAGTCCATCGTCTTCTCCTTCGTGATTGAACGGGCGCGAGGAGTAGACAATATGAACGGCATAGTAGCCTGGCTCGATCGAGGTCAGATTCCAAGTCGCTGATCCTCCTGTTCGCCAACTTCTCAGAATGGTCGTGCCGTTTTGGTTCTGATCTCGCACAACTCCCGCTGCAGTCCGTGCGTCCGTGGGGGATAGCATGATTGCTCCGAGTTTCTCCATGCCTGAACTCTCGTAGCCAGTGCTCGTTAGTTCAGCGAAAATGCCCAAACGCTTTTTTTCAAGCCGGATGAGTCCATCGTATTCGCGTCGCTCGACCATCCTGAGTTCGATTGCTTCCAGACGCTTCAGATACTCGAGCAGGATCGGGATCTTCTCCTGATTCACCTTGTCCCGAAATTCCAACCGAATGGGGTCTAGCTCAGCGGCGATGCCAGCAGGCTTCTTCGTTTGGCCATGCGTCGTGTGAATACCAACCACATGCCAAACCAAAAGAACTGCCACTAAGAGCTGCTGGCTTTGTTGCACTCGACTATTCATCACCAGTCTCCGTATTTTGCGAAGCACAAGACACCAACTCGACTGAGCTGAGTGTCATCAAGCTATCTGCTTTTACCTGACCAGCAACGACTCTCAATGATCCAAGGTTGTTCCGAATTCGAAGAATGCCGAGACTGATAGACTGAAATTGAGCAACACCACCAGTGGATTCGATCGGCGAAGATAAGAAGAAAAAATCCTCTTCAATTCGCACAACGCCGCCCTGTCCATCTGAACATGCGTAATGCAAGATCACTTCGTATCCCCCTGGTTCGAAGTCTTTCGGGAGTTTCCAGATGGCTGCTGCTCCCGGTCTGCGAAATCCTGTGGCGATCTTCAGCTTCTCATCCAACGTCACTCCCTCCTCCAACTCGGCATCAGTGACATTAAAGATAAATGTCCCGCTCGGTGAGAGATTCGCCGCGGATGGTTGAGAGCCATCGACTTTTGCCGACATTGCCCCCTCAGCGATGTCACGATTCGACTTCAACCGCTCAATTCTCGCTTCTGTCCGCGCTAATTCTGCGGCCACTGCTCGAGCACCATAGTAGTCTTTCCGAGCGCGGTAGGTTTGCTCAAGACTCAGAAGCTGACCGGAATAGCGCATTTCGTGAGCTAAGGTCTGGTCGGCGATGTTCCCGTTGAATTTAGTCCGCAATTCTCCAAGCACAGAAGGATTGGCAGTGTCCTGGCCATGAAGCGGGTTGAGAAGCGCGAACACCATGAACGCTCCTAGAAATAGGCGGACGAATAATTGATGCCACTTCATGAAGCCGAACAGCATAAATGCAGTGTGCCTGATAATTCCTCTGGGAACCAAAAAAAAGTGAGAAATTCGTCCGATTAGGCTGGGCGGATTACTCGTTTTAACTGAAAACTACTAATGGTTGACGATTTTTGTTCAAAGAACGATCATAGATGATCCGTTCCATTTGGGAAGTCGTCTCCTTCCACACTCAAAACCACCATGAGAGCCACCCGTCTACGCATCGCCCTTCTAACACTGTTGTCCGCCGGATTCTTGGCGGGAGTCGGCGTCGCTCAAGGCAACAATGTCCGCATGTGGAAGAGCGCGCAGGGTAAGGAAATGGAAATGCAGTTTCTTCGAATGGACGGAGAAGACCACTGCATGATGCGAACTCGCGATGGCAAGACCCACCGATTCGCGTTGAGCTTATTAGCTGAAGCCGATCAGAAGGTTGCTCGCAGCATGAAAGCCGTGCGGGTTGAAACTGGAGCCAATCGCGGCGCTCGCGATAGCGCTGCGTTGATTGACCGACTGATTAACCAGAATTTAGCGAAGCAAGGCGGTCGTCCTAACGAGCCCGCCACCGACGAGGAATTTGTTCGGCGCGTCTACTTGGACACCATCGGCCGGATTCCTAACTTGTCGGAAGCCCGCGAGTTTATTGCAAGTGACAGCCCGAATAAGCGTAATGAGCTGATCGATAAGCTCATGGATTCCGAAGGCTACAAGGCGCACCTTTACAACTATTTCGCCGACATGCTCCGACTCCGGACTCGGCTGAATAACGACATTCAGGGCACGCCTTATATCCAATGGATTAAGAAGTGCATCGATGAAGGTAAGCCATACAACAACATGGTTTACGAAATGCTGACCGCTTCGGGCAAGATTTGGGAAAATCCTGCGACCGGTTACCTGCTTCGGGACTCCGGCATGGCTCTCGATAACTTGGCAAACACAACCAGCGTGTTTCTCGGGACTGAAATCGCCTGTGCCCAATGCCACGATCACCCGTTTTATGATGATACTTGGACTCAGTCGAAGTTTTACGAAATGGCGTCGTTTTTTGGTTCAACGGTGACCCAGCTCGGCTACAAAGACTTCAAAAACGGTGATCCTAGGGCACGGATTAAGGGCGAGATCACCAAGTTGATCAAGTCAAAGGGGGTCGACCCCGAAAGTCGGCAAGTCACTCAGCAGTTTCGCAGCCTAGACAACATGATTCGGGCGAACCGGAATGTCGTTAGGGACATTGAGAATAACCGTCTTCGCATCCCCCACGACTACAAATACAACGACTACGCCCCCAACGCTCCAGTCGATCCGAAGTTCATCGAATGGCCAGACGTTCGTAACGTAAAAGTCCGAAAAGAAAAGGGGATGACGGATCGCCAGCTCTTCGCCCGTTGGCTCACACACCCTGAGAATCCCATGTTCGCAAAGGTGATTGCCAACAGGATGTGGCAGCGCGCATTTGGTCTCGGTGTGGTAGAGCCAGTCGACAATTTGTTCGACCCAGCGATGGATTCGAACCCTCAGCTTCTCACTTTCCTCGGGCAGGAGATGGTCCGTTCTGGGTTTAATCTCAAACAATTCCAGCGCACGATCTTCTACACGCAGGCTTACCAGAACAAGGCGACAACCACCGAGCACGAGCTAGGAACAGACTATGCTTTCCAAGGGCCAGTCCTGCGACGGATGAGTGCTGAGCAGTTATGGGATTCCTACATGACTCTCGCTGTCGGCAACCCCGATGTCTATAAGGGCGACGATGGTGAACTCTACGGACGGGCCGTTGCAATGGAGCTCGACCGCACAACTGGTTTGACTGCTCTGCAGAAGCTCGAGGCGTTCAACAATCTCGGACGGACTCGGAATAAGATGACCAAAGGCGGAAGTCTAGGAGACGCTGAGAAGATGATGTCCGACGATTCGATGATGGGCGGCGGTGATTCGATGATGATGAACACTGTCCTCAACCATGGCGGGTTAGAATTGCTTCGCGCTTCCGAGTTGGGTCAGCCAGCATCGGCCGGTCATTTCCTCTCTGAGTTCGGTCAGTCCGATCGCCTATTGTTCGATGCCAATTCGACCGAAGGCACGGTTCCGCAAGTCCTCCGCATGATGAACGGCAAGGCGACATCCATGCTGACCAATTATCAGTCTTTGATCTTCAAGAACATGGACAAAGAGGAGACTGACGAAAAGAAGGTTGAGGCTGTCTTCCTCAGTGTTCTCACCCGGACGCCAACGGAAAAGGACGCCGAGGTGGCTGCAAAGGAGATCGCCGACAACGGACGCTCCGGCTACTCCACGCTGATCTGGGCTCTGATCAATACCCGAGAGTTCATGTTCATCCAGTAAACCGAAACATTTCCGACACCGCGCAACCACCAAAGCCACGACGATGAAAGCATATCTCAACTCGCTCGATCAACTCACACGCCGGCGTTTTGTCGAGCGTTCAGCCAAGTCGATGCTTGGTGTTTCTCTACTACCACTAGCAGGTGCCGGAACTGCTCAGGCGGCTCCAGGGGGAGGTAAGGCGAAGCGTCTCATCTTCCTCTATATGAATGGCGGAATGAGCCACCTTGAAACCTTCGATCCGAAGACCAATGCCGAGATCAAAGGGCCAACCACTCCGATTAATACGAATGTCGCTGGGGTCAAAATCGCCAATCACCTTCCTCTGCTCGCTAAGCAGATGGATAAGATGGCGATCATTCGTTCGATGAACTCCAAGACGGGCGTTCACGAAAATGGCCAGTACTTGATGCGCACAGGTTATCGGAAGCGCGCCACGATCGTTCACCCTTGTCTCGGTCCTTGGGGACAGAAGATGGAAGGACGTCGGAACAAGACTCTTCCCGATAGCGTGGTGATCGGAACTGGCGGTGGTCATCCAGGCTCAGGCTTCCTCAGCGCGAAATACAACCCTGTCCCGATCCGTGACCCCAACTCTGGGTTGCAGAACATTCGCTCCGGTATGTCCGACGCCCAGCTTGAGCGGCGCTTGGGACTCGCTAACAAGTTCGATGAGTCATTTGTCAGTCGTTTTGACCACGTCAAAGTGAATGACTACTCTGACCTTTACGATGAAACGATTTCGTTGATGCGCTCCGAAGAATTGGAGGCATTCAACCTGAATAAGGAGGCCGCCAATGTTCGTAGTAAATATGGCCAGAACCGCTTTGGTCAGGGGTGCTTATTAGCCCGTCGATTGGTTGAGAAAGACGTTCGTTACGTTGAAGTCGAAGCCGGTGGTTGGGATATGCACAACTACATCGGTGAAGCGATCGTTGATAAGGCCGCCATGATTGATCAGGCGATCTCCTCTCTCCTCGATGACCTCGCCAAGAAGGGACTTCTCGAAACGACGATGGTAGCACTCTGTTCCGAGTTTGGACGCACACCGAACATCAATGACAACAGCGGCCGTGATCACCATCCACGTTGCTTCTCGACAATGATTGCTGGAGGTGGCGTTCGCGGAGGACAAGTTCATGGATCTTCCGACGCCAAGGGCTACGCTGTCACGGATGGTCAGGTTACCATTCAGGACTTTGTCGCTACCCTCGGGCACGGTCTCGGTCTCGATACCGAGAAGATTGTTTACTCTTCAAGTGGTCGTCCATTCACGATCGGCGATAAGGGCAAGCCAGTGACTTCTCTGTTCGGATAAGAATCACACCAGTCGCCCTCGACGCCAAAGTGGTGTGCGAAGGCCAACACTGAAACGCGTCGCGAGCCCGCCTTGGGTTCCGGCGCGTTTTCGTTTTTCGGTTGGGTCTGAGCCTTTTAGGAGGTGGACATTCCTGTCGGCTAGCTCGCTTTTGTGGGACAGGAAAATCGCCCGCTAGATTTACCCGTACATTTTGCGTAAGCAATTGTGATTTAAACTCATCCGAGCCGCAGTGCTTCGAGAACCTCGGTAGGTGTCATGAGAGAGACCAAAAAAATTGGGTTTTCTTCATGAATTTTTGCGATAGATAATTATACGAGTATTCATTTTGGCCGGCGTTTGCCGAGCAAGCACTGAGGCAACACAGCAATCTAGAGCATTTTAAATAGATATATGGCCTTACGCAGCCAGGAGATTTTGCCTTCAGTAAGGCGCAGTGAGGGAGCGGATAAGCATCCGCGACTGATCTGGAACACTGCTGAAGGCGAAAGAACCCGCTGTTGTTGCATCATAGCGTAGCCTAGTTTTCAATCCATCAGGAGAACTCCACAGGGCCATCACTTTGTTTAATGTGCTCTAAAACTGACCGGCAACCTCCATGAGGCGCTTTGTTACTCGACTCGTTCTTGCTCTCCTTGGCATCACCGTGCTTGGCCTTTTGGCGTACAAACTCGCTGCCGTCGGAACCAATACCTTGGGTTCAAATCCTCGATGGAAGTCGACGAAACCTGAGCTGCGCCGAGGAGTGATTGGTGCCCATGCCTTCGTCCATGGTAAACAAGCTCTGGCCGGGGACAGGTTGAATGTGACCGAGTGGCTCGGCCATCAAGAGGTTCTGACATCTCAAGCAGACCTCAGTCCAGACGTCATCGAATATGATTTCAATATCGATTGGATGGGATACGTCGATTTGATTGTTGGCTATGGGCCGGATGGTTACAGAGGAGTTCGGCTTGCGGCACTTTACGACCGGCAAGAATTCATCACGTCGTTCGGCTACCGCGCCAATTTTGATGGCGTGTTCATCGAGAAGCGCCCGCTGACTGAGCGGGGATGGCAAGCAGATGGTACCACACATCGAGTTCGGATCGAGTTCCCCGATGGTGATGGTGCTGCGATCGTTAAGGTGAACGGTGTGACTGTCGGTGAGATCCCTCCTGGGCCGACGACTGGGCGCGTTGGATTTCGAGGTGCTGGAGTTGGAAGGGCATGGATCGACAATTTGTCCGTCGAAGCGAATCGAGGTGGTTTTAAAGAGGACTTCTCGGGTCGTCCGAATCCCTGGCCGATTCTGGTGCAAGTTGCGGGCCTAGTGCTCTTGGCGATGCTGCTAATTAAGGCGCGAGTCCGAGACTTTAAGACCCAGAGTTTCGCGTTTGTTGTCTTCACGTTTCTAGGGTCGGCAGTGTTGGTCACGGCTTGGATCGGGGTAGGCCTGCGGACGAAATTCTATCCTGCAGACACTGCGACCCGTCGTGCTCAGGAAAATGCGGCCATGGCCGAGAGCGCGGATTACTACATCGAAGATGCCCGAAAGAATTTTGCGGACTTGCCTGCCAGCGGTGAGTATCGAGTCCTCTTGATGGGCTCCTCGCAGACCTTCGGAGCAGGGGCTCGAAACTTCGAAGAAACCGTCTTTGGCAATCTTCAAAAAATCTTGGATGAAAAGGCACCTGTTGGAAAGACCTACCGCCTTCTGAACGGTGCGGTATCTGGCAGCTATGCGAAGTTTCAGCGCGAGCGACTCCAAACGTGGTTGGAGTTTAAGCCAGCAGTTGTGGTGATCAATTTGTGCCTCAACGATTCAAAGTCTAGCCTCGGTAAGATGTATCCCGACCCCGAGGTGTTGAGCGACTACCGTGCTGACATCGAAGGAATGATTGATCTGGCCGAGGCTGCTGGCGCCGCTGTGATTCTCGTCGGTGAGCCGGGTGACCCAGAGTTCAACTATGAAGCGGATGGTGAGTTCGGCAACTCATCAACGGCGACGAGAGCTATCATTAAGGAATTGGCGACAGAGCGAAATTTGCCCTATGTCGAAGCCCAAGACCATTTTCTTGAGCAAGTTAACAATGGGCATTTTTGGTGGGATCAAGCTCATCTCTCATCCCACGGTCAAGCGATGCTCTCCGACCTAATCGCTCCCGCGATTCTGAGGGTCTTGGCCGAGCGTCCGTGAGTTCTATGCGCTCCGAGCTGACCAGCACCGGCACAATTTCGGAGCGTGGACATTCTTGTCCGCATCAGCGAGTTCAAAACGAGCCGAACAGGTGTGGCGGACAGGAATGTCCACGCTCCGGTTAGAGCCGAACAGGCGTGGCGGACAGGAATGTCCACGCTCCGGTGGAAAATTTCCGACAGCATACGCCGTATCTCGTGATAAAGACCGAGCTTCTACGAGCGAAGGGCTTCGATCGCTTGGACAATCTCATCGCGTCCGACTTCCTTGCTGACGTAGGCGTCACCGAGTTCAGATAGCAGGACGAACCGAATCTCGCCGTCGACGAATTTTTTGTCTCTGGCCATCCGTTGGAGAAGATCATTGGTTTCCATTCCGTCGGGTAGCGTGAGCGGCAGCGCGTAGGCAGCCAATTCTTCCCGGATTCTGGCTGCGGAGGTTTCGCTCAGGCCAGCGACCTTGACCGAGATATCGGCGGCGGCAATCAGGCCAAGGGAAATGGCCTCGCCATGAAGCATCCCACCGTAGCCAGCGGCTGACTCGATCGCGTGACCGATGGTGTGGCCAAAGTTGAGCAGGGCACGGGTGCCGGAGGTTTCTTTTTCGTCTTCCTCTACGACGCGCGCCTTGATCGCAACGTTTCGAGAAATGAGCAGACTGAGATCGTCGCGGGATCCTCGGGCATCGCGAATGGCATCAAACATCCCAGCGTCGCGGATCGCTGCGTGTTTGATGACCTCAGCAAACCCCTCATTGTAGTCGCAGGCAGAGAGCGATCCCAACGTAGTGACATCAGCCAGAACGAGAGCTGGTTGCTGAAAGGCACCGATCAGGTTTTTCCCCTCTGGGGCGTTAACGCCCGTCTTCCCGCCGACGGAGCTATCGACTTGGGCGACCACAGAAGTTGGAACTTGGATAAACGGAATTCCGCGATAGAAAATCGCTGCGACAAATCCAGCCAGATCTCCAACAACCCCACCGCCGACCGCCACAACGAAACTACTTCGATCGAGCCCCGCTCGGATCATTTCGCGACAGCAGGTTTCGGCAACCGACATTGACTTGGACGCTTCTCCGGCTTCAACAGTGACGATTTCCGGTTCGAACCCAGCCTCCTGTAGCGAGGTCTTAACTTCGTCGGCGTAGAGCGGACCGACATTGGTATCGGTGATGATCGCACAGCGCTTCCGGTCTCCCAGAAGGGGAGTAAGACGAGCCCCCAAACTATCGAGGAGGCGTTCTCCTACGATGACGTCGTATTCTCGTCCTGGTAAAGCTACGGAGATGGTGATGGGATCGGGCATGGCGAGGACGAAGTTGGATCCGAGCGCGATGGCTTGCACGCGGTTTTTGATGCAAGTCGGCACTGGAATCGGCCCACACATAGGCTAAAGATGAGAGCTATGAAACTTCGGAAGATTCGAACCAGTTTAGCGACGCTGCTCGCGGGCCTCGTTGCCACCGGTTGCGCGTTCGCAGAGAGCCGGGTCTGGACAAGTGCCAGCGACCCGACGAAGACCTTCAAAGGTGAGCTCGTCGCAGCCACTACTGACAAGGTCACGGTCGCGAAAGATGGCGGTGCCGAGTCTACCTTCCCGCTCAGTGTTTTGTCTAAAGCTGATCAAGAGTTCGTTGCTGCGAACCGGGCGAAGCTCGCTGCGCGGCCGGTGAACAAGGTTCACAAAGATCTGTCAGCGAATCTGGCGCGAGGCAGCGTCTCGCGATCCGCCGACTACTACATTCTCTACTTCGCAGCTAGCTATTGAGCACACTGCATGAAAGAAGCTCCGCAGGTTGCGGAGTGGTACAAGAAGAATGTCGCCACGAACTCCAAAGTCGACATGGTTTACCTGTCGTTCGATAAAAACGCCAGTGGTCAATCGAAGTTCATCGGAGCAGGCCCATTTAGCTTTGGAGCCGTCAAACTCGATGCGATCAAAGATCGCAAAGCCATGCCAACAGTGAGCAAACATATCCAGCGGGCGATGCCTTGGTATGTGCTCGTTGACCAAAACGGCAAGGAAATCGTTGAAGGCGATACCGATCTGGTCAAAATCGAGAACTACCTCACTAACCTCAAAAAGAAGTAGGTCAACGTTTCGCCGCCTTCTGACGATCTACTACTGCTCAACTTTTATGGCCGAAGAATCTGCCCAACGCGAAGGACTCCTGTCCAACCTCCCATTTCGCATTCCTTTCGTTTCTCCTCCGAACCATCTGAAGAACGCGAAGCTGCTCCATAAGGGAGTGAATCGTTTCCTCAAGTACAAGGCGGATATTGTTCCACCAGAGAAGCTTGAGAAAATTGCCTCTCTCAATGAGGAACTTCGTGTGGCCTACAAGGCGAAAGCTGGTCGTGAAGAGATCGAGGAAAAGGCAAAGGCTGTCCACAAGTCCTGCGACCGAGCGATTCCACCGCCAGCTCATCCTGGGATTCAGGAAAACTTGGAGGTGATCTTCGTTGCGATCGTCATTGCCGTTGGGATTCGCACCTACTTTCTCCAGCCATTCCGGATTCCGACCGGATCGATGCAGCCGACGCTCAACGGGATTGTCGCGACCGGAGTTGATGAGTGGGATGCCGACAGCCCGGAGCCGAACCTTGTCAGTCGCTTTTTCGGGAAGATCGTAAAGGGTCGCTCCTATGTTGATGTGGTGGCGAAGAAGGACATGATCCTTCGCGCCCAAAATCCGCTGACATCGGGGAGTATCATGAAGTTCTTCAACTTCACGAAAATTCACATGGAGGATGGTTCTTCGATCCGGATCTTTGCCCCGCAAGAGGCTGTATTGAACGAGCTCGGATTGGGCCGAAATCTTGGCGTTCAAGGCAGCTATGAACCGGGCGCAACGGGAGAGCGTGAGCTACGGCTGAACATTCCCAATCGCCAGATTAAGGAGGGCCAAGTGCTGGCTCGAGGCTACGTCGACACCGGAGACCAAGTGCTCGTCGATAAATTCAGCTATCACTTTAGAACTCCCAAAAGGGGAGAGGTTTTCGTCTTCAACACGACCAATATCACAGGGATTCAGGTCGATAAGCGGTTCGGATCTCAACACTACATTAAGCGTCTCGTCGGTGTCCCTGGTGATTCGCTGAGCGTTCAGCCACCGGAATTACAGGTCAACGGAAAGCGAGCCGAAGGATTCGGTTTCGAGCGGGTGATGTCGATGGAAGACGGCTACAATGGCTACGTTCGGTCGTCTTACCACAAGGGGTCTCTGAATATGAATGAGGTCGACTTGGGTGAGGATGAATACTTCGCGATGGGTGACAACAGTCTCAATAGTTCGGACTCAAGAATGTGGGGAAAGGTGCCTGAGCCGAATTTAGTCGGCCCGGCGTTTGCTGTTTACTGGCCATTTACCAGCCATTGGGGGCGGATTCGTTAACAGTGGTGTTTGACGAGGAAGTTGCCGTTTCGGGGACGCTTCGACTTCGGCTTGATCGACGAGTTGCACCCGGATGACAGCAACGCTTCCGCCTTGGCAGCCACCTGAATCGATCTCGCCTCTGGTGTGGTATGGGCTTTGGGCGGCACTAGCGCTGCTCGGCCTCTACCTGTTTCAGCGGTTTCATCCGCTGCGTCCAGAGATCCGTCGTGCCGCGAATTTCATGCGTGAAAACACGTCGCTCTGGCTAATTTTAGCCTTGGTTGGAGTCGCCGCTTCGCTCATCCAACTAACACCGCTCGGCCTGCAGGGTGGGGGAGTCGCCGGAGCGGCCGCGCACGAGCCCAAAGCCGCTACGGTCGGGGCTGCCCTCGCCGGAGGAATCCACACTGCGGCACGGCTTTTCTACTTCCCGGTTGAGGCATGGCCATTCAGTCTGCTGGCTGGAATCGCCTGTCTGATCGGCTGGCGAGGCGGCACCCGACGCCTCTGGACTGTGAGGCGTGAGCCAGCTCCGATTTGGGGGAATCTCGCGTTCGCCTTAGTGGTTGGCGGAGCAGCGATGCATCTGCTCTACCGGATCGATCCGATGACGGGCTGGTTGCCAGATGATGGTGCGCTGCGCTGGGTGGCGCGTCCGTTGAGTCGGTTGTTTGAGCTCGTCGTAGCCTTTAGCTTTCAAGTCTACCTCTTCGTCGCAATTGCCCAGAGATTGGATCGGGCACCAAAGGCTCTGTTGATTGATCGGATCGAACGCGTGTTCTCTCGGCTGCTCCGTGTTGTGCCACTGGCGCTGCTTTTTCTCGTGATCGAAGGCTGGCTCGATTTGCTCGGTGAGCGCTTGCCTGGCGCGGGTCAACTGATTGGAGGCTGGATCGTTCCCGAGATCTTGATCATCCTCTGTCCGCTGACTTACATCATGGTGTTTTCAAGAAGCTATCCGAGCTTCTTTCTCGCCTGTTCGGCGGCGCTTCACGCGACATGGGAATCTCGCTGGCGGGTTCTGTGGTTTCTACTCTTCGGTCTGACTTTATGCACTCTATTGCACTTCGTCAGTGCTCACATGGCCATCGCCGCGGAGGGAATTTGGCTGCACGTTTGGACGCTATTTGAGCCGTTCCTAAAGACCGCCATCGTCTGCTGGCTTCTTGCAACTTGGTTCATCGTACTACAAGGAGGAATGCTCGCTGTGCTATCCAAACCTGAGCCGGTCAAGCGGGGTGCAGGAGCCTAGCAAGCCAACGACGATAAGATGGAGGACTCAAAGGACATCGCCAAGCGCAGCAAGTCCAACTTGGCATTCGCGCTATCGTCACTGCCTCGCCAGCGACGCGATGACATGGTGACCTTTTACGCCTTTTGTCGGGTCGTGGATGATATTGCGGATGAGCCCGGAATGGAGACGATTGAGCGACATCGTCAGCTTGATGTTTGGCGCGCCTCTGCAGCGGAGGGATTCGACCCGGCTAACGGAAAGCTCCACGCGGATCTCGCGGAGATCGTCGACCGTTACAGCGTTCCGCCTGAGCAGTTTGTCCAGATCATCGATGGAGTCAGTTGTGACATCGAACCGACTCTCTACCAGACTTACGACGAGCTTTTGGCCTACTGTTACAAGGTTGCGTCGGTTGTTGGATTGGTCAGTGTCCGGGTGTTCGGATGCGAATCAGAATCAGCCAGCGACTACGCGACGAGTCTAGGCTATGCCCTTCAGATCACCAACATCATGCGCGATGTCGGTGAGGATTTGAACAATGGTGGCCGGATCTACCTGCCGCTGGAAACCATGGCGCAGTTTGGTTATTCCGAAGATGATCTGCGTCAGCGCCGCTATAACTCCGCGTTCAAAGACATGATGTCTCACCACTACGAGCGGGCCGTCGGCTACTACGAGGAGGCGGCGAAGCTGTTGCCGTCTGGTGATAAAAAGCGACTGGTCGCCTCGGAAATGATGGCGAAAATCTACCGCGAGATTTTGGAAGCGATGCGCGCTGATGACTATCGAGTTTTCGACAAACGCTACGGCCTCTCGAAGGCTAGGAAGGCGACCATTCTCGCGACTTCATGGCTGAAAGCGAAACTCGGCTAGGGAAGGTCCGATTAATTTGGGCTGCAATTCGGAAGAACCCCCGCGCCTTGGAATCCGTGGCATGACCGTCCCGGTCATGGCCCCAGGGAGCGACGACCGGGACGGTCCTGCAAAGTAGCGGATTGATTAGACCTTCCCTAGTCCTATTTCCCAGTTCGCTTTCGGTGCCAGCGACGGAGGGTTACCCCGGCGCCGATGATACTGATCACTAGCCACGCCGCTTCGATGACGAATGCGGACATGTTGAATGCTTGGCTGAGTGATACCAAAATCCCGGCTGCCCCGATGCCGTTGAGCACCGAATATTTGAGCGATTGCGCTGAGATACGATCGATTTGGAGCAGGAAGTAGGTCGTCAGAACAATGCTAGCCCCGATCCCTCCGACGATATCGTGCCAGGCAATATCCATCGATTACTCGTTGGCAAAGGCCTGATACTGTTCGCCGATAGCTGCAGCCTCCTGGGAAGATGAGTGGAACAGCATGCGGTAGCGGAGTTTCAGTGAAGCCCCGGCTTTAATGACCAATTCGCCGTCGGCTCCGTTCTTTGTCGGACCGAAAGGATTGGCCGAGATCAGCCCGTAGTCGCGAGCGTGCCACCAAGTCGGCGACCTCGGGTTATTGGGAGCTGCAAAAAACGCGAATCCCGCGTCTTTCTGCTCAACCGTTCCCCAATAGTGAACCCAGTTTGCCCGCTGACCCCAAATGGCTTTTCCGGCGACACCCTCCGAATTGATGGCGTGCCCGAACACTTCAGGAACACCTTTTTTTGGGTTTGGTTTGAGGCGCAGATGCGGGTGCGTCCGAATACCGACGAAGCCATCTTTGAATTCCTCGAAGGTAACGTCACCCGCGGTCGCTCTGAGATCTAATTCGATGTCGATCAGTCGCGCTCCATTTCGGCTGCCGAAGGTCAGAGTTCGGATTTCACTGAGCACCGTTTCTCCCTGAGCATCCTTCCACAGATTCTCGGTTTGCAGGGTGCCCAACCGCTCTCCATTTTCCGACTGGATGATTCGTTGGTGAACGACCCTGCCCTTACCGTGCCAGAAATCGGTGCCGTTGATTCCCTGGTGACCGATGAAGACGGATTTGTGGTGGGGATGATCACGTTCTTCACCTTCTCGCCCGGTTTCGATTACCGGCCAGTCGCGAGTCATCCCTGTTCCAGAAGGATTGTAGATCGGGTAGATGATCGGGCTCGTGAACCCCTCCAAATGGTAGGTGCAGAAGTGGTTTCCGGCGATGATGACTCGGACGGTTTTACCATCCGTTGCCTGCTCGATCGAAACCTTTCCTTCACTGATAGCTTGTTCAGTACCCGAAGGCGGGCTCGCGGGCGTTTCGGTCTTGGGCTTGGGAGTGTCTGCGAAGCCGAACGTTACCGCGATGGCGAATAGGGTCGCTGTCGTCCGAACAGGTTTCGGAGCGAAGGGGACGGGAGTTTTTAACGAAGGCATCGAAGTATCGGGTTTTTTCCCGCCAACTGACTACGCAGTCTGAGTGCCGTCGTTGTCGCCTTCTTTGCGCTGCTCGAGGACGATGTTTTTAGCCTCGATCGCTGATGGGTCGTCAGGATTGATTTCGAGCACGGCATCGAAGCACTTGAGCGCGAAATCCCAGTCCTGGTTGGCGCTCAGAATCATGCCCTTTTCGTAGAGCGCTAGCGGGTGCTGTGCATCGATTTCGAGGGCCGTGTTGAAGGCTTCCATAGCCGGCTCAGCTTGCCCAGCGAGACGGCGGCAATGCCCAAGCGTGAAGTGGAGATGGGCGATATCTGGTGCTAGTTCCACGGCTTTTTGAGCGGCGTCGAGGGCTTGCTCATGATTGCCGATTCCCGAGAGCAGCGGAGCGGCAGCGCCCCAAGCTTCGTAGAGAGTTGCGTCTTCGTTGATCAGTTCTTGGTAGAGCTCCAAAGCGCCTTTGACGTCTCCACTGAGCGCTTTTTCGGAAGCCAGTCCGATCTTCGAGTCGATGCCGTCTTCATCGTAGGCGATGGCGCGGGCGAGTGCTTCGTCGCCCTCTTCATCGCGGCCTAGCATCTTGAGAATCAGACCTTTCACCTGCCACGCTTGGTGATCTTGGCCGTCCTGGGCGATCGCCTTCTCGGCTAATGCGAGCGCGTCTTCGACCTTGCCGGCTTGGAGCAGCGGCTGAATGTCTTGTAGGTAGTCGGGATGTTCTGAATCGGACATGGAAGACCATAGCCGCGCCCGGCAAAAATTCACCGAACTTTCATGGGGGGGACGAAGACAGAAGCCAGAAGTTCGGCTAGTCTCGAAGGTAATGAAGAAGGACGGACAAGGCGGGCCTAGTTCTGGTAAGGCGGCCCCGAAGCGTCGGCGATGGATGATCAGGGTTCGCAATGCCGTGATGCTAGCGTTTCTCGGTTGTTTGTTCATGGCTGGCTTCGGCTGCGCCGTACGCACTGGGCGCTTGGTTGGGATGCGTGCCCTGCCTTCGACGATTCAGCCGCTGCCCACTGACCCGACCCGCGAGGCGGCCAAGATTCTGAGGATCGGTTGTTACAATGTGGCGCATGCTCGGGGTGGCGAACTCGGAGCCGAGAACTCCGCTCACGCCAACGCCGAGGAGGTGAAGGCGCATCTCGATAAGATCGCGGCGCTACTTGTTGCGCAGGATTTAGATGTCGTGGTGCTCAACGAAGTCGATTTTGATGCCCATTGGAGTCACGGAGTCGACCAGGCGCTCTATCTCCAGCAGGCCGCCGGTTTTGCTCACTTGGCGATCCAGCACAACATCGATGTTACTTTGCCGTTCCGGAGTTGGCGGTTTGGGAATGTGATTTTGTCGAGACATCCGATGACCGAATTGATGCATGTCAGCTTGCCGGCGATGCGGCCTTGGGAGCGGGTGTTGGCAGGGAATCACGATGCGGTTTTGGCGACGATTGCCGTTCCGGGTTTTGGCCCGGTCGATGTGCTGGGAGTGCATCTGGAAGTTCGGTCTGAGGCGACCCGTGTCGAGGCGGCTCGCACGATTGTCGATATCTACAACTCCCGCCGAAACCCGTTCGTCGTACTTGGGGATTTCAATTCGACCCCGTCGACCTACCCGGGATCAAACCCCAGTCCGGACGGAGGAACTGCCATCGATGAGTTTCTCAAGACGACACCGATGCGAATTGCGTGGTCGCCAAGAGAGCCCGCAGCGGATTTCTCATTTCCCTCAGCCAAACCCGATCGAGCGATCGATTGGGTCGTGGTGTCGGAGGAGCTGAGCATTCGCAAAAAGCAGGTCGTACCGTCTAATTTATCTGACCACCTGATGATCGTCGTGGAGCTACGTTAGGCGGTGAGTTTTTGGTATTGAGCAAGTTAGGTGTTTTCTCCCACCGACAACTTGACCATCCTACCGATATTGCCGATATTCTAGGTATATGAAGAATCCGTTTTTGACTCTCTCGATCGCCTTGGGTTTGGTGCTTCCGACCGTCGCAGGAGCCGTTGATTTTGAAAAAGAAGTGCTCCCAGTGCTTGAGAAAAAGTGCATGGGCTGTCACCGCGCCGACTATGTAGATGCTCGAACTGGTCGCAACAAGTCTGCTAAAAGCGGCTATCGGATGGACACGGCAGCTCTGATTGTGAAGGGCGGCGATGAGAATGACGCCAATATCGTTGCCGGCGATCCTGACAAGAGCCCCGTTTACACCTACACAAATCTTGACGAAGAAGATGACTTTTTCATGCCTACGAAGGGGGACGCTTTGACAGATGACGAGAAGAAGCTTCTTAAGCAGTGGATCAAAGACGGCGCTAAATTCGGGACTTGGAAGGAGTCGAAGTTCAACGCCGACGGCACTAAAAAGAAGTAGCGCCACTACGGTATTTTTTTGAAGGCGGTCACCTCTGTGGTGATCGCCTTTTTGTTTTTACGACCGATCGCTGGAAACTCCCGTCTGATTTCGTAGCTCGACGAAACGGGGTGGGGGATTCACTTTGTCTTGCTTCGTGCCCAGATGAGTTGTAGCCCTTCTGCCCAGCGAATCGCGCCGAATTTTGGTGCGAAAGACCCTCTCTAAAAAACGCAAAGACCATGCTCGAATTCATCCGTCGCCAGCAGCAGTGGCTCATGATCATCCTTGCCATTGTGATCATTATCGCCTTCGCATGGCTCTACGATCCGAACCGCGGAGCAGCCGGTAAAAATCCGGACTTCGCCATGCGCCTCTATGGCCAAGACTATCGTAAGAGCGACTTGTCGAAAATTTCATCGAGCTACGGCATCGCTCAACAACTCGGGCTGTATCAATTGGTTTCGCTCCTCCCGATGGCTGACCAGCGCTTTGCCAACAGCGGCGAAGGCACTCCTGCTGACTACATCGTCAATCTTCTGGTTCTCCGCGAAGAAGCTCCGCGTCACGGAATCGATGTCACGGATGCCGAGGTGATGGAAGCGATTTCCAAGCTGCCAGCGTTCCAGAATAATGGAGATTTCGACCCTGCACGCGCCGAGGCATTCTCCGAGTTGTTGAAAACCCGAGGCATGACCGATCGCGATGTCTATACCGTGGTGAAGGACAACTTGATGCTCGAAAAAATGATCGGTCTTCTTGGCGCCGGGATCCTTCCTTCAGCCGGAGAAGCCAATGGAATTTACGAACGTCAGTTCACCAACACCGACGGTAACGCTTTCGTTCTCGATCGGGTGAATTATGAAAAGGTCGAAGTTTCCGATGAGGAAATTCAGGAGTTTTATAATGAGAGAAAAGCTGATGTTGATGGCCTTTTTGCCGACAAGGAGCGTCTCGCGCAGATGGAGCTCGACTTAGATCGATTGAATCAGGCATCACCGGGAGACAAGGAAGCTCGCGCCCAAGCTAGCCAATTGAATGACTCAATCGTCGAGCTTCGTCAGCAGTTGGAGCAAGGGTTCCGTTCGATGGGCTTCATGCTTTCTGAAGAGACTCGCGAAGTCGATTTCGTGTTCTTCCCAGAGCCCGAAGCGCTCGACCAGCTGCCGACTGAGGAGCGTTTGGAAAAACAGAAAGCTTACAATCGCGATATCAACGAGTACTCAGCGATGGTTGTCGCAGAGGACGCGGATTTCGATGCGATCACTAATCAGGCAGGTCACACAATCCAGAAGTCCGGAATGTTCACTCGGGTCAAACCGGTAGCGGCGTTCGAGGGCAAGGATCAGTTGCTCAACGCCATCTTCGATCGGGACATTACCAACCCGGTCAGTGATCCGGTTCTAGTTCCTGGCGAGGGTGCCTACATCTTCCGTCTGACGGGAGTGACTGAGCCAACTCCTGAAACGGTCGAGCAGGCCAGAGAAGGGATTGTCGAGATTCTCACCGAGCAAAAGATCACCAAGAATCTTCATGATGCTGCTTCCGCCGCTCAGGAGGCTGCCGCTAAGGCCGCCGAAGCAGGTGGTGACGTGAGCGCGGCGGCTACTGCTGCAGGAGCTCGTCTTCAAACTGTTCCTACCTTCCAGACATCGACTCCCCCCGCAGACCTTCCCGAAGCAGAATTGATTGCTGGTCTGTCGATGGGAATCAAGCCAGGAGAGGTATCCGACGTCGCTGCTACAGCTGACGGTGGTCTTCTGTTCTTCCACTGCACGGCAAAAAATCTGCCAGAAGATCCGGACAAGGTGTCTCGCACAAATGCCATCCGTGATCGGATTGCTAGCCAGGACAACTTTCTCGCCTTCAAAGCTTGGTTCCAGAAGGTCAAGGACGACGCTGGATTGGAGCACTAAGTTCGATTCCCTCGCCCGTAGCCAGTTGCTAAACCACTAGGAGTATGTCGTCCGAAACCGAGCGCGACGAACTCTTTGATGACGCCAGCGGCGATGTTGCGGTCGGCGATTTGCCGGCCGCGATTGACAAGTATCGTCGCTGTGTCGAACTCGATCCAGAGTTCGGAGATGGTTGGCACGCTCTCGGGATGGCTCTCTATAAAGACGGCCAGACCAAGGAGTCGATCGGAGCGGCATTGATGGCGACCCAGTATCTTCCGAATGATCTGCTGGTCTGGACTGGCCTGTCCCAGATGTATGTCGCAGATGGCCAGATCGCCGAGGCAGAAGACGCGAAGTCCAAGGCGATGATTTTGTCGCTTGGAGGCAAATTGGTTCAGGACGAGTAGGGGGGCTCTACTTTCTTTTCGGCTTCGACCCGATCGCTAAGACCGTCTGAAAGTTCGGATGCTGCTCTTCGCGATGGACGATGGAGACTTCGATATCGACGAAACCAGCCGACCTAAGAAAGTCGAGAATTTCGACCTCGGAGAACCCCAGCCAGACATCAGCATACAGCTCGCGGGCGCGTTCGTAGGTGTGCTTCAGAAGATCCAGGACAACAATTCTGCCGCCGGGCTTAACGATTCGGAAGGCTTCCTCGACGGCGATTGCTGGCCGGTTAGCGTGGTGGAGGGCTTGACTGAAGAACGCGATATCGACCTCTGATTTCTTGATCGGTGGGGCTTCGATATCGCCGAGCCGATACTCCAAATTGTCGACGCCATGGTTTCTCGCGACTCCGCTCGCATAGGCGACCATCTTTTCGGAATTGTCGACAGCTATGACCTGCTTGGCGCGTTGGGCGAGCAACAGCGCGAACGTGCCCTCACCAGCTCCTAAGTCGGCGATCACCCTTGGAGGCATGAGCTTCAGGAGCATCTCTGACAGGCCTTTCCACGAGCGTCCGGGGCAGTAGGCACGGCCGAATTTTCCGGCCATCTGATCGAAATAGGCGCGGGTTGTGTCGTTGCGTTTTTGCAGGATGAGATGGAGCGCTGTTGCGTCATTGGCAATCTCCGGAATCTCTTCGGTTCCTACCTTCAAGATCTCGACGACAATTGACTCCGCGCCTTGTCCCAACTCCTGGGCTGAATAGAGCATGCGTTTCCCAGAGCGGCGCACTTCGACCAACTCGCCAGTTTTGAGCTGACTGAGGTGAGTCGAAATCCGGCTCTGACCCATCCCTAGAATTTCTTGCAGCTCGGCAACCGAAAGTTCCTGGTCTCGCAAAAGAACCAAGATGCGGATTCGGGTTTCATCGGCCAGAAGGCGAACGGACTTTATCGTTGACGACATAGTATTTGAGACGAACATATCTACGCATCAAGATTTGTAAATATGTCTGACAACTTCATTTTTTCTTCAGAGTCAGTGACCGAGGGTCATCCCGACAAGGTTTGTGATACCATCTCCGATTCCGTCCTCGACGCTTGCCTCGCAAATGATCCCGCTTCTCGGGTCGCTTGTGAGACGATGGTCAAGGATAACGCTGTCATTTTGGGTGGCGAGATCACAACCAGTTCCGAGTTTGATTACCGCGAGGTAGTTAAGAAGGCGCTGGTCGACATGAACTATGACTCCGAGTATGCCATTGGCACTGACTACAGTTACACCTGTAAGTTTGATGCTCAGAGCTTCTTCTTCATGAATCTTCTCGGCCAGCAGTCTCCTGACATTGCTCAGGGTGTTGATGCTGCTGCAGCCGACAACAAGGAAACCGCCGAGCAAGGTGCAGGCGACCAAGGCATCATGTTCGGTTATGCCTGCGATGAGACTCCTGAATTCATGCCATCTCCGATTGCCTATTCCCACCAGCTGGGAGCTGCGATCACCAAACTTCGTAAAGACCGCGTCCACACATGGCTCCGCCCGGACTCCAAGACCCAGGTGTCGATGGAATATGTCGATGGCAGGCCGAAGCGAGTCACCGCCGTGGTGGTTTCAACTCAGCACGCCGCCGAGATTAGCACTGAGGAAATCCGCGAAGTCTTGAAGAAAGACCTGATCGAGAAAGTCATTCCAGGTGAGCTTCTCGACGCAGACACTGCGTATCACATCAACCCCACTGGCGTGTTCATCATCGGTGGACCGGAAGGCGACTGCGGTTTGACCGGACGGAAGATCATTGTCGACACCTACGGTGGCATGGGCCGCCACGGTGGTGGTGCTTTCTCAGGAAAAGACCCATCGAAAGTCGACCGCTCCGCAGCCTACATGTGCCGCTGGGTTGCCAAGAACGTCGTCGCGGCTGGTCTCGCTACCAAATGCGAACTCCAGACGGCTTATGCGATCGGTTTCCCTGATCCCGTTTCACTCCGCGTCGATACCTTCGGCACGAACACCGTCGACGAGTCCGCGATCGAAAAGGCCGTTAACGAAGTCTTCTCGTTCAAGGCCGCCGACATTGTCAGCCAGCTCCAACTTCTCGAGCCCGGCGTGATCAAATACACCAATTCCACGAACTACGGCCACTTCGGTCGCGAAGACGCCGGACTTACATGGGAGAACACCGATAAAGTCGATGCTCTCAAGTCAGCCGTTTCCTAGTTCAACATTCAGAAAACTCAAATTCCACAATCATGTCCGAAGACTACAAAGTAGCCGACATCTCACTCGCCGATTTCGGTCGGAAAGAGATCGAGATCGCAGAGCACGAAATGCCAGGCCTCGTGGCCATCCGCGAGAAGTATGCAGCAGAGCAGCCACTAAAAGATGTTCGCATCATGGGCTCGCTCCACATGACCATTCAGACAGCAGTTCTGATCGAGACCCTCGTGGCTCTCGGTGCTAATGTCCGTTGGTGCTCGTGCAACATCTTCTCGACTCAAGACCACGCAGCTGCTGCGATCGCCGCAACTGGCGTTCCCGTGTTTGCTTGGAAAGGCGAGAGCCTCGAAGAGTACTGGTGGTGCACCGACCAGGCCCTCAACTTCGGCGAAGGCAAAGGTCCTGAGCTCATCGTTGACGACGGTGGTGACGCAACTCTCCTCATCCACAAAGGCTACCAGCTTGAGAACGGAGACCGTTCGTTTGTCGATTCCGAAGGTGGTTCTCAGGAAGAGGGCGTGATCAAGGAACTGCTTAAGAGCGTTCTCGACAAGCAGCCACAGCGTTGGCACGGCGTCGTTGAAGACTGGAAAGGTGTTTCCGAGGAGACAACCACTGGTGTTCACCGTCTCTACCAGATGGTCGATGCAGGCGAGCTTCTCATCCCGGCGATCAACGTCAACGACTCGGTCACCAAGTCCAAGTTCGACAACCTCTACGGCTGCCGCGAGTCGCTTCTCGACGGTATCAAACGTGCGACCGACGTCATGGTTGCAGGCAAGGTCGGCGTCGTTTGTGGCTACGGCGATGTTGGTAAAGGCTGCGCCCAAGCCCTCAAAGGAATGGGTGCTCAAGTCATCGTCACCGAGGTCGACCCGATCTGCGCGCTTCAGGCTTGTATGGAAGGCTTCCGCGTCATGCCCGTTGAGGACACCCTCGGCATAGGCGACATCTACGTCACCACGACTGGTAACAAAGACATCATCACGCTCGATCACATGCGCGAGATGAAAGACCAAGCAATCGTCTGCAACATCGGTCACTTCGACAACGAGATTCAGATGGAGGCACTCGACAGCTCTGACGCTGTGAAGACCAACATTAAGCCGCAGGTCGACAAGTATACCTTCCCAGCTGGCAATGAGATCTTCATGCTCGCAGAAGGCCGTCTTGTAAACCTCGGTTGCGCCACAGGCCACCCATCGTTCGTGATGTCTAACTCGTTCGCTAACCAGACGCTCGCTCAGATCGATCTGTGGAAGAACAAAGATGTCTACGAGCCAAAGGTCTATCTCCTCTCGAAAGAACTCGACGAAGAGGTCGCCCGTCTCCACCTTGAGAAAATCGGCGCCAAACTGACCGTCCTCAGCGACGACCAAGCCGACTACATCGGTGTGAAGTCAGAAGGCCCATACAAGCCAGGCCACTACCGCTACTAGGTAGACGACCAATTAACGTTTATGGAGTAGGCCCCGTGGTGGAAACACCGCGGGGCTTTTTCTTTATTTCGAACGTTCGGTTAACCCAACTCCAGGCCGACCAAGGAGTTGGAGAAGGAGGAGACCACTCTATCCCCATCGGTATGATTGTTGATCTATTTAATCGAACTCCGGAGCCACGCCTGGGGTGAAGGGACTCGGGAGGCTACCCCTGGGGTAAAGAGGCGTGGAGCATTGGCGTTGAACAATGAATCCCTGTCCATGTTGTGGCCAAGGTTGTTTCAACTAGTTTGATCGACCGGACTGTCAAAGATCATCCGAGCGCCCGAGGAGGCTGCGTTTGATCGTTTTCCGCCTAGATTTTGGGCTCCACCATCATGGCGAGCTCAAAAAAGACAGAAATACCACAGAAAGAAACAGCGAGCACGATCAGTGCCCGCCAAACTGGAAGGCGACAAAATTTGGGGTCTTTCCCAGGATGGCAGGGGTGCCTTTATCGACGACGGCGTCGAAGCATAAGGCCGACAAATGCGGAGGCGATCAGCATGGGGCGACTTGGCTCAGGAATTGCCACCAGACCTGCGATCGACTTCTGCTGATTAGCGGAGAGCACCTCATCGTAGATTCGTAGTCCAGCGATCTGACCTACGAAATCAGAGTTTCCGTCGTCACGAGTACCTCCGATGGTGAAGAAGTTGTCGAAATTTCTGAAATTACCGTTGTTTCCAGCCCCTGAGCCAACACTTACGCCGTCGACAAAAACTTCTTGGGTGCCAGCTGCATCATTCGTGAAAACAACATATGTCCAGGCGTTATTCACCGCAGTTCCCAAGCCCGACACATCGTCGTTCCAGTGCCCAGAATGGTAACCCGTTCCTCGAGTTCCGAGGTGTAGCGCGTTACCGGCTAGCGTGCCAAACCAAAAACCATCGCCAGTTGGAACAGGTTGGTTGACCCAGGCTGCCATTGTGTACGGTGATTGACTATCGATGCCGAGGCTTGCCGCACCACCACTAGGACCGAGGTCGACTCCTGAGTTTAAGTAGGAATCATTGGCTACATTGAGTACTTGCCCCATATCTACTGGCCCACAGAAAGCCGTGTTAACCACGCCCACTGAATCGATCGAACTCCCGGCACCTACCACTGTGGCTGAACCGGTGTGACCGCTTGCGCTGCTAGTATTCACGGTATCGTCCACGTCGAGGCTACCTGTGTCCTGATTCTCGAAATGCATCGCATAAACAAGAGCTGCGTGTGATGGAGTGATCGAGAGGGCTAACAAGCCTGCAAAAGTCAGAGAGGTTTTCATTTTCTTGTTTTACGAAATGTCGTAAAGATTGTCAATTTTTAGTTTTGGGCGTAAATACTTTCGACTCCCGATATCTCCTATGAAACGTCGCCTCATTTTCGCCTTCCCCGCAATTCTAATTCTCAGTGGATGCGACCAAGGAAGCACGACGTTAAAACGGGCTTTTTCAGCTCCCCCCTCAGAGACCGGCCGAGTATTTGAGCCCATTCCACCAACAGAGAGTGGTTTGAACTTTGTTGCCTCCCTAGACGATCACCCCGATCAGCGCTTGTTCGTATCTGCTATGGCAGCCGGTGGAATTGCAGTGGCTGATGTCGATGGCGATGACCAACCGGATGTCTTCGTCGCAGGGGCAAACCAGAGTCCGCGTTTTTTCCGTCAGGTGTCTTCTCTCCGTTTTGAAGATGTCACTGAAGCCGCTGGCTTCGCTGCAATCACTGGATGGACTGTGGGCGCCACCTTCGCCGATGTCGATGGCGACCACGATGCCGATTTGGCGATCACCCGCTACGACCAACCCAACCTACTATTTATCAATGACGGTAGCGGCAAGTTCACCGAGCAGGGTGATGCGCGGGGAATGGCGCAAGTCGACTCCAGCCACAGTTTTACCTTCGCCGACATCGATGCCGATGGAGATCTCGACGCTTACCTCCTGACGAATCGCTTTTACCATCCGGACGGTGAAGTCTTCGATGATATTACCGAAATCAATTCTGACGGCGGCTTGCAAATACGTGCCGATTTCCAGCGCTACTTTGAATTTGGCAAGGTCTGGAAAGACCCGCTAACCGGAGAGGGGCGCTACGAATTCAAGCCAGTCGGCCGACGCGACTATCTATTGCTGAATGATGGCACAGGGAATTTTACCGACGTCACGAAAAACTCGGGGATCTCCGGTCGTGGCCGGGGGCTTTCAACGATTTGGGCGGATATCGATGATGATGGTGATGTCGATCTCTACGTTGCCAATGACTTCGACGACCCCGACCATCTCTATCTCAATCAGGGAGACGGCACCTTCGTCGACGCCATTGGAGAATGGGTCGCTTCAACACCGTGGTTTTCGATGGGCAGTGATGCGGCCGACTTCGATGGAGATGGTCGGATTGATCTGATGCTCACCGACATGAGCGGAACTACCCACTTTAAACAAAAGATGGGCATGGGCGCGATGAGCGATAGTGCGGATTTCTTGCGCACCGCTGAGCCGCGTCAGTACATGCGCAATCATCTGATGCTTAACAGCGGTCTCGGATATTTCCGTGATGCTGCCTTCATCACTGGGCTCGACAGCACCGACTGGACTTGGGCAGTCAAGGCGCTCGACATTGACCACGATAGCCGCACTGATCTGTTTTTTACCAATGGCATGTCGCGTAATTTCAACGAACCCGATGATCCCCGTCGCAGCCAAAAAGGTAAGGGGATCACCATGTGGGATCGACACTCCCACGGGGAAAAATTGGAGGAGCAAAATCTCGCCTTCCAGAATCTTGGCGACCTTTCATTCCGAGACCGGTCGGCGGACTGGGGGCTAGATCTGACTGGCACGAGCATGGCCTGTGCGCACGCCGATCTCGATGGTGACGGCGACCTCGACTTGTTGGTGATGAATCTCGATCAGCCCCTGACGCTTTACCGCCACACGGGCACGCCGGGGCATCGGGTCACGCTCCAACTCAAGGGGCGGGACGGAAATACTGCCGGTCTTGGAGCCAAAGTCACCGTCGAGACAAAGGCCGGAAAACAAGTCAAGCAGCTGGCCCCCTATACCGGCTATCTTAGTAGCAACCAACCCATCCTACACTTTGGGCTCGGTGCCGAGGATGTGGTCAGTGCACTCACGGTTCGGTGGCCATCGGGAACGATTAGCTATGACGAAAACTTGCTCGGGGATCATCACTATATCATCGAGGAGCCCGCTAAATCTGACCAACTCCCGGCAGAGAAACCCGGAGCTCCGACGCTGCTAACTACAAAAGAGGTGCCGATCCCGCACGTCGATCGTGGTCTGGAGGAATTCGATGATTTCGAAATGCAGCCGCTGCTACCGAACCAGATGTCTCGGCTTGGGCCTGGGGTCGCGGTTGCAGACTTCACCGGTGATGGGCTTGATGATGTGATCATCGGCGGTGCCTTGGGGGCTCCCAGCTTTGGGCTCGCCAGCACCGGAACGGGAGGTTTTGAACCGCTGCAAATACCTGACACTCGTGCGACCGAAGTGATGGGAATCACCGCGCTGGATGCCGATGGCGATGGTGATCTCGACCTCTACCTCGCTACTGGAAGCTATGAAATTCCGAAAGGTGATTCTGCTCTTCGGGATCTGCTTTGGATCAATGACGGTAGCGGTGGGTTTTCTGCTGCACCATCTGGCGCTTTGCCTGATCACCGCCAGAGCGATGGCGCGGTGCTCGCCGCCGATTTCGATCAGGATGGAAAAACCGATCTCTTCGTGGGAGCTCGGGTGGTGCCGGGAGGCTATCCAGAATCACCGAAAAGCATTCTTTTGCGCGGTGTCGGCGATGGCACCTTTGAAGACGTGACTCCTCAGGTGCTGCGCCAACCTGGGATGGTGACTGCTGCTGCCATCGTCGGTGATGATCTCTATCTGACAACGGAGTGGGAAGGGCTGAAGCGGTTCACACGAGGTGAGGGTTTCGCATTCACCGAAACCACGCCAGAGGGGCTGTCTCGATCAACTGGTTGGTGGAATAGTTTGGAAGTGATCGATGCGAACGGAGATGGTCATGCCGATTTGGTCGCTGGGAATTTTGGTCTCAATACGAAGTATCACGTCGATGCCGAGCACCCTGTTTCCCTGTTCTACGGAGACTTCGAAAGCGATGGTCGGCCTCGGATCGTTGAGGCTGCAGTGAAGGGTGACCAGCTGCTGCCAATTCGGGGGCGTTCGTGTTCGACGGATGCGATTCCAGTGCTAGCCGAGCGCTTCGCGTCCTATCGAGAGTTTGCCTCGTCGACGCTGGTGGATATCTATCCCGAAGACGATCTCGAGGAGTCTCTGCAACTTGAGGCAGTCGAGCTGCGCAGCGGGGTTTTTCTGTCGGACGGTGAAGGGGACTTCGACTTCTTGCCCTTGCCGCGTGCCGCACAATTAGCACCGACCTTCGGCATGATCGCCACCGAGTTGAACGGCGATGGCCATCCAGACTTAATTCTCGCCCAGAACTTTTTCTCCCCACAGCCAGAGACTGGGCGTATGGGCGGATCGCTCGGCTGCGTGCTGCTGGGGATTGGGAACGGAGAGTTTGAGGCACTCGACCCTGCGGTTTCTGGTCTGCGCGCGCCAGGTGATTGCAAAGCGCTGGTCATGGCGGACTTCAACGCCGATGCGCTGCCTGATTTCATGATGACGCGCAATGGAGGGAACCTCCTCGCTCCTCAACCAAGCGGCTTGGGGGGATCATCGCTTCTGTGTGTTCAGACAGATCCCGGAGTTCGATTGAGCCTCAAGGCCAAAGGTGTTCCCGACCAACACCAGTGGGTGGGAGCAGCAACCGGCTACCTTTCGCGCTCTGCCAGTATCGCTTTTTTCGCTCTGCCTCCTTCCGGCGGCGTGCTGACAGTCTCGGGACGCGATGGCCAGGCTACTGAGCAGTTCATTGCTCCTGGGACTCGCACCGTTGACTTGCGTTAGGGAAGGTTTGATCAATTCAGCCACCCGCCACAAAGATGGCAGATCGCCTAATTAATTAGGCGATTCCGCGGTTTGGGCCGGTTTTGACCGAGAAGAAATTCGTCGAATCGATTTGACCCCGGCTCGGTCTCGGAGTTTTGAAATCGTGCATGGAAACATTCAGCTACGAAGTTATCGGCACCCACGAGTCGTCGGCCGACTGCAGCGCGCTTCTCTACGCGCCTCTTGAGAGCCCCGCGACCTTTCGGCACTCGACCCGGTACGAGTTCGATGCGAATGGCGGCACCGAAAAACTGACGCAGTTTGTTCGCAGAACGTTGGTCGATGCCCATGCTCAGGAATTGCACCCGAGCATTGATCCCAGCCATTGTGCGATTAGCGGACACGATTTCTTTTTGGAGATCGGGATGAAGGCCGGAGCGCTCGATAACGAAAAGGAGTCGATCATGCAATACTACCGGTCACTCGACGATCCTGGTTTTCAGATCGATGCGCTGCGAATTTTCCGCCGCTACTACATTTTCGGTTCCAATCAGACCGAGACCTTCGTTCGCGACATGTGCAATCCCGCGGTCAATGCTTGGCGGGTAGGTTAGGGTAGGGCGGATGCGGCCAATACCGGCTAGTTGAGAAAAACTACATAGGCCGAAAGGATCGGCAGAGTGTGGCAGTTGTTAGACTGTGCTCCCGACCTCGCTCCTGAACCACATACGGATTGGCGTTGGCGCCCTGTTCGTTGGGGTGTGTGCGGGCGCTTGGGCTGAAGAGTCGGCCTACAAGGCGGCCTATATTGGCTTGGAGCCGTGGCTGGAGGACATTCCTGAAGCTCCGCGTTTTGACGGGATTTCTGGTCGAGTGCTCTGTGGCTATCAGGGGTGGTTCCGCTGTCAGGGCGATGGGTCTGGACTCGGTTGGCGTCACTATGGGACGTCAATCAAGGGACAGGGGAAGCAGTTCCGCCCCGGTGCTTGCAGCGTCGATCTGTGGCCGGACATGTCCGAGTACACCGAAGAGGAGCGCTTTGATACACCGTTTCGGCATGCTGATGGCGGTGTCGCTCAGGTGTTCAGTTCGCAGCACCCCAAGAGCGTTCAGCGCCACTTTCGCTGGATGGCTGACTACGGAATCGACGGGGCTTTCGTCCAGCGCTTCGCGAGTATTGCTCGGGGTGGTCGTGACGACTATGACGATCTGGCTGCTGACAATCGGAAGCTAACTATGTGTCGGCAGGCCGCCAATGATGCCGGTGTTTGCTGGGCCTTGATGTACGATCTATCTGGGGTGACGCCAGAGAATATGCACCGTGTCGTTCGGGACTGGAAGATGCTTCGCCAGAAGATGGATCTCGGCAATGACCCGTCCTATCTGCACTTCAACGGGCGGCCTTTGGTTGCGATTTGGGGCGGAGGTTTCGCAGGGGAACGGAGACCGAGGGCAAAGCAGGTGGCCGACCTCGCGAGGCTGATCAAGCACAACCCGGATTGGGGTGGGTGTAGTGTGATGCTCGGCGTCCCAACTGGGTGGCGTGAGCGCGAGCGGGACTGTATCGATGACCCGGATCTCGAGGAGCTTTTTGGGCTGGCTGACATTCTGAGTCCTTGGTCAGTAGGGCGTTACCACCGGCCAGACCAGGTCAGAAAGCATGCCATGAGCTACTGGCGTCCGGACATTGTTCATGCCGAAACATCCGGGGCGGAATATTTGCCGGTCGTGTTTCCTGGATTCTCTTGGCACAACCACATGCACGGTGAGGCAGAACTCGATCTGATACCTCGGCTTGGTGGTAAGTTTCTTTGGAAGCAGTTTCTCGAAGCTAAAATCGCTGGTGCTGATGCCGTCTATGTTGCGATGTTTGACGAGATGGATGAAGGCACTGCTATCTTCAAATGCAGTTCGGATCCACCGGTTGGTGACAGCCCGTTCGTTTCCTTCGGTGAACTACCTAGTGACCACTATCTCTGGCTTTGTGGTGAAGCCGGAAAGCTTTTGCGAGAGGAGCTTCCTGTGCGCAGCACGGTGAAGTGATCAGTGCCAACATGATAGCGATGCGAAACACCCTCTGGTTGCGATTAATTGTGTTCGCGATTGGAGTGTCGGCTGCCGTCTCTTCTTCGGCTGAGATTCCGGAGTACCAACTTGAGTTCTTTGAGAATAAGATTCGCCCGATCCTCTCGGGGGAGTGTTATGAATGTCACAACACTCACGGAAAACAGAAGAGTGGGTTAGTCCTCGACCACGCTCAGGCATTGCTCGCAGGAGGTGATGGGTATGGTCCCGCAGTGATTGCGGGAAAGCCCGATGAGTCGCCACTGATTTGGGCGCTTCGTCACGAACAAGATCTCGAGATGCCGAAGGCGGGAGTCAGCGTCGGAACCGAGGTCATTGCCGACTTCGAAAAGTGGGTCGCGATGGGCGCCCCAGACCCGCGCACTGATCCCCCAACTGAAGGTGATGCAGACCCCGATGCGGATTGGCCGAAGACCTTTGAGCGGCGTAAGGAGTGGTGGAGTTTCCAGCCAATTGCTGATTCCCAAGTGCCTCCCGCGACTCGTTGGTCGGATCAGCCAATCGACCGGTTTGTTCATGCTCGGATGAGTTCCGAGAACCTTAAGCCGTCTCCTCCAGCCGATGCCGAAATCTTGGTTCGCCGAATCTATTTTAATTTGATTGGCTTGCCTCCGACTCCCGAGCAGGTCGATGTTTTCAAAGCCGCCCATCAAGGTGATCCCGAGGCCGCTTTCGTTTCCCTCGTCGACCAGTTACTAGCCAGTCCTCACTTCGGTGAGAAATGGGCGCGACACTGGATGGACTGGGTTCGGTATGCTGAGTCTCATGGCTCGGAGGGAGATCCTCGCATTCCAAATGCTCACCTCTACCGCGACTATCTGATTCGGGCGATCAATGCGGACATTCCCTACAATCAACTCGTCCGTGAACATGTTGCCGGCGATCTTCTCTCTGATCCGCGGATCGATGCAGCGGCTGGGATCAATGAGTCGATGATTGGCCCGGCTCACTTTCGCATGGTGTTTCACGGGTTCGCCCCGACCGACGCTTTGGATGAACGAACCCGCTTTCAAGACGACCTGATCAATGTCTTCACCAAATCGTTTCAAGGCCTAACTGTCAGCTGCGCGCGCTGCCACAACCATAAATTCGACGCCATCAGCCAAGCCGACTTCTACGCTCTGATGAGTGTGTTCGGGTCGACTCGCCCGGGATCACAACCGATCGAAACGACTGAGGTTCTCAATGCTAATAAGACTGAACTCGCGGAACTGAAACCGAAAATTCGGAGCGCCATTGCGATAGATTGGATCGAGTCGATCAATGGTCTGGCAGAGCGTCTAGATTCAACCGCAGCCGAACATAAGACGGGGCGGGATAGTCTCGGTGAGGTAGTAAAAAAGGCCAAAGAAGCTCAGGCAAAAGGCGAAGGTGGGGCGTTCTGGAAGGACACCTTAGAGAAGTGGGATCATATCGCGGAACGTGGCCCAAACCCAGACGAGAAACTTGTTAAGCGATGGAATCTCGGCGATCCCAAACACGCCGATGAGTGGTTTCGGCACGGCAACGGGTTGGGCCAGAAACCCAGTCCGCCCGGCGAATTTCTGATTGAGCCGAATGGGGACTCTGTCGTTACCGGAGTGTTTCCTGCTGGAATTGTTGCCAACGCTCTTTCCCAAAAACACGTAGCTCGATTGAGTTCACCGGATGTTGTTCTCGATGGCAAATATGAGCTTAGAGTGATGGTTGCCGGTGGTGGCAATGCGCTGGTTCGTCCGGTGATTCAGAACTTTCCTCGGAAAGGAACGGTGTTCCCGATCACGCGCTTGAAAGTGGCTGATCCGAAGGAGGGCGAAATCGCTTCTGGGCTTCGGTGGCAGACCTACAATGGGCTCGATTATTGGGAGGGAGACAGTGTTCACATTGAACTCAATGCGGCCCGCGATGGGGCGGTCGAATACAACAACACTCCGCGCTCTTGGTTCGCCATTCGAGAAGCAGTGTTCGTCGAGAAGGGCACCAAGCGGGCACCGAAACTGTTCGATGAAATTCGGAGTTATTTGCGGACTTACGCTGACCAGAATGCAGCGACTTCTCTGGAAGTGGCTCAGGTTGTTGAGGATGCTCTTCGGGGCAGTGTTGAAGCTTGGGCGAATGGTGAGGTGACTGATGCGGGGGCGTTGTTGATTGATCAGGCGTTACGCGAAAAGCTTCTGCCAAACACTCTCGCGGAACTCGCCAAGGCGTGGCCCTTAGTGACAACGTATCGAAAGCTCGAATCGGATGTTCCGGCCGCGACCCGGATCCCGGCTCTGGCGGAGTGGCAGGGGCAAGACCGCCCGCTCTATATTCGAGGAGACCACAAGAAACCCGCTGATCTCATTCCGCGACGCTATTTGGATACGGTCGATAGCAAGCCATTCACTGCCAGTAATTCCGGTCGCCTTGAACTGTCCGAAGCATTGTTGCGCGAAGACAATCCGTTCACGCGTCGAGTGATTGTGAATCGGCTTTGGCATCACTTGTTTGGCCGCGGAATCGTTGCCAGCCCCGATAATTTCGGTCGGCTTGGAGAAGCACCGAGCCATCCAGAACTGCTCGACTATCTCGCGTCACAGTTTTCCGCTGAGCAGAGTTGGTCACTCAAGGCGGCGATTCGGAGTATGGTTCTGAGTATGACTTGGCGTCAAGCAAGTGTGCCTTCTGAACACGCATCGAATCAGGATCCAGGGAACTCTTTGCTCAGTCACTATTCGGTGCGTCGTCTCGAGGCTGAGAGCATTCGCGATAGTTTGCTTTTTGTTTCCAGCCAACTAGATCCGAAGATGCCTTCTGGGCAGGTTGGCGGTCATTCGCATCGGTCGGTCTATCAGCCGGTGATTCGCAACTCAATGAATGCTTTTCTATCGGCCTTTGATCATCCAGTGCCCTTTGCCGGTAAGGGTGCGCGCAATGTCACCAATGTGCCGGCTCAGGCCCTGACGATGATGAATGATGGGTTCGTCGTGTCCGCATCGGGACGCCTGAACGCCCGATTTTCGAGATTGAATACCAGGGAGCGGACTACCGAACTTTGGCGTTCCGCATTGGGACGGGTTCCCAATCAAACTGAGATCGATGCGGTCGAGGCCTTCATCGCTGGCTACGGAAAGACCGACACGGATGTCGTGCAGGAATTGGCGGAGACAAAGCAGTCTTTGAGCGAAGCCAGACGGAAGCGAGCCGAGCTTTTGGAACCGGTTCGGTCTCGGCTTCAGGCGGAAATGGATGCAAAACTGGCGGCGAATGAAGTGATCGACCCGGTGGATTTGAAGCCGATTGCGGCTTGGGATTTTGGTTACTCAACGACCGATCAGATCGGTGGTATCGCGGCCGATTTGCAGGGGGCTGCAAAGTTAGCCGATGGAGCACTCGTTCTCGATGGCAAAGGCGCGCTCTTCACGAAGCCAATTCCTGTCGCGGTAAGTGCGCGGACGCTGGAAGTGTTGGTCGAGTTGGATTCTCTCGACCAGCGAGGCGGTGGGGCAATGACGATTCAGAGTCTGAATGGTGAAATTTTTGACTCCATCGTCTTTGCCGAACGTCGCAATCGAGAGTGGATGGCTGGAAGTAATCATTTCGCGCGGACGGAGGATTTCGCTCAGGCTAAACCCGAATCGGAAGCCGATGGGACACCAGTGTTAATCAGCATCGTTTACCAATCGAATGGAATGATTCAAGGGTTTCGCAATGGCGTGCCGTTGGGGAAGGGTTATCGATCGAAGGGGTTGCAGAAGTTCGATGGAGGAAAGGCCCAGATTGCTTTTGGTATTCGTCACGGAACCGGAGTGAGCGGAAGTCGGATGCTGAAGGGGAAGATCTATCAAGCCCGTCTCTACGACCGAGCCCTCACCGCCGAGGAGATATCGTTGAGTGCCGGAACGGTTCGAACGACGGTGACCGAAAGAGAAGTAATTGATGCGTTAAGTGGCGCTCAAAGAAGTGAACTGGATTCTCTAGATCGGCTTATCTCATCCACTGAGTCTACCTTGACGAAGGTTCACAGAGAATCTGGGAAAGGCCCGAGAGATCCTTGGCAGGCGGTAGCATTGTCGGTGCTGAATTTGAAAGAGTTTATTTACATTCGATAACTCACTAAATTTTTCATTACTCATTAACGAATGAACTCTCCCTACACACGACGAACTCTCCTTTCCCGCGCCGCTTCGGGTTTTGGTCTGACTGCGTTCCATGGAATGATGGCAGCGGAAGCTCGTGCAGCTTCTGCCGCATCAGTCGTGGCTAAAGCCCAATCGATTGTGCCGCGCGCAAAGAGTGTGATTCTCTGTTACATGTCGGGCGGGGTCGCGCAGATGGATTCTTTTGATCCCAAGCCGGAACTGAAGAAGTGGGCGGGTAAGGCAATGCCGGTCAAGGTTGAGCGCACGCAGTTCAACAACAACGGTAAGGTGTTTCCGTCTCCGTTTGAGTTTACCAATCACGGTGAGTCTGGGTTGCCGGTGAGTTCGTTGTTTCCTCATATCGCGAAGTCTGCCGATGAGCTTTGTGTGGTGCGGTCGATGACCAGCACGGTGAATGAGCACGCTCAAGGCAACTTCTTCCTCCATTCTGGATTCCCATTTCTCGGTCATCCCAGTGCTGGTGCGTGGGTCAGTTACGGTCTGGGGTCAGCTAACCGAGATCTGCCAAGCTACGTCGTTTTGCAGAGTGGCAAGGCGGTCGCTCCCGTTGGGGGAGTCGGGTTGTTTAGCAGTGGGTTTTTGCCTGCCCAGCACCAAGCATCGATTCTGAAGGCTGACCGCACACCGGCGGTTCCGAACATTGTTCCGCGAACCGCGAGCCATCTGCAGCGTCAGAGGCTCGATCTCGTCGGAAAGCTCGATAGTGGATTCAGTGCAGCCACTGGCAGGGACGCTCAGATTGAGGCCGCGATCATGAACTACGAGACGGCCTTCCGAATGCAGTCTGCCGTCCCAGAAATCTGCGATATTTCGGGGGAGTCAATCGAGACGAAGAAACTCTACGGAATCGATGATCCCAAAGAAACTAAGGCGGCGTTCGGCCGACAGGCTCTCCTCGCGCGGCGTCTCGTTGAGAAAGGAGTCCGCTTCGTCGAACTCAGTTGCATGACAGAGGGCATCGGTTCTGGTGGTGCGCCGAATCCATGGGACCAGCATGGAGCGCTAGAGAAGGGGCATGGAGCGATGGCCTATCAAGTTGACCAGGGGATTGGTGCACTACTGATCGATCTCAAGAGACGGGGCCTTCTTGATGAGACGATTGTTTTGTTCACCGGCGAGTTTGGCCGGACTCCATTCTCTCAGGGCTCAGATGGTCGCGATCACAATCCTTACGGCTTCTCGATGTGGGCAGCCGGTGGCGGGTTTAAGGGCGGAACAACCTACGGCGAAACCGACGACTTTGGCTACCATGCCGTGGAGAACAAGACCACGGTCTACGATCTATGGGCGACGGTTCTCCATCAACTCGGAATCAATCATGATGACCTGACCTACCGCTACGCTGGGCGGGATGTTCGGCTGACCGATGTGCACGGGCATATTTGGAGCGATCTCGTTTCCTGAGCTAGGAATGGGCACGGAAAGGTGAGGGGATACTTAGGCCTGGTTACGGTGTTTAGAGCTGCGAAGCTGCTGATATGCCTCAGTTTTGAACGCAAAACTGGCTTCGTCCTGAGGAACGAAGCCGGCTAAATAGGTTTAGTCGAAAACTCGAAGATTTAGCGACGACGAAGTAGGCCAAAGCTTCCTGCCAAACCGATCCATCTCGCTAGCCTTATTGATCTCTCAATCCCACTCTCTCTCGTCGCAGGTACGTTAAGCGTCGGGGTTGCCATTTACTTGATTCGAATGGTCGTTTCGGCCTCTTCAGGGACGGAAAAAATGCGGTCGGTGGCTGGAGCGATTGAAGAGGGTGCCAAGGCCTATCTCCGCCGACAGGTTGCCACGATCGGAGTGATCGCGGGCGCTATCACGTTGCTCCTTTGGTTCTGGAAAGGCAGCTGGGAGACACCAGTCGGCTTTCTGATTGGGGTGGTCTGTTCGCTGGTAGCTGGATATATCGGCATGCGGGTCGCATTGATGGCGAATGTTCGCACAACTCATGCGGCGGTAGGGTCCCGAGACAAGGCGTTGAATAGAGCCTTCAGCGGAGGTGCGGTTACGGCCCCCTCGTCGTGGGGCTAGCGCCTTCTCAGTAGGTGGTTTTCTTCTGCTTGTGGGCGGAGTGGAAGGCCGGGAGCTCAAATTTCTCAAGAAACTCCTCTCTGGTCAGAGGATCACGGCCATAGGCTCCGAGGGTTTTGTTGGTGGTCGCGACGACGGGATCGAGATCGTCAACGAGGGTGCCTGACCAATCAAAAATGAGGTTCTTGAGCATGGAGAATGGCGTCGTCTCGACCGATGCTCAACGCAACAGAAGAAGCCAAGCTTCGAGGTATCAGAGCGGTGGGTGGCGGTGGTCGCTGAGAGATTGGCTGCCAGCTAAAACGAGGCGCGCTTTCATTCAAGGCACGAACGGCTTGCCCTGATCCCGTGACTGTGGCCAAGTAGCCATTCCTCGCTGCATGAGCACCAGTCCACTCGGAGATATCCTATTCGCCTTCCTCTCGATTTTGCTCGAGGGCGCTCCCTATATTTTGCTGGGCACCTTGATTTCAGGGTTTATCGACGCTTACCTCCCGGCCGGAGTGATGGAGAAGCTCCTGCCGAAACGAGTGCTGCCGGCGATTCTGGTCAGTGGTCTGCTCGGGGCTGTTTTTCCGGTCTGTGAGTGTGCGATTGTCCCCGTGATTCGCCGTCTTGTTCAGAAGGGGCTGCCGGTGGGATGCGCCATCACCTACATGCTGGCCGCGCCGATTATTAATCCGATCGTCGTCTTCAGCACCGCCTCAGCATTCAGTGGTCAAGACCCCGTCTTCATGACCAGTTCGCGATTGATTATGGCCTACATCGTTGCTGTCGTCGCTGGAATCGTGGTTTCCCGGCTACCGATTGCGGCAGTTCTTCGGGGTAGGGTAGTTCGGGACTTGCAGGCAGCCGGCCACAGCGGTGTAATGGCGGCGGGCAATCTTCGCGAGACTGAAGAGCGCGAACGAGTCTCCGTTGGATCAAGAATCCGCAGTCTGTGGCACCGACTCGGCGAGGGGATGAGAAGCCTGTCGGGCTCCGGCGATCAACGTTTGATTCAAGCCGTGCGAACGGCGCAGAGAGACTTCTGCGACACAGGAATGTTCTTTGTCATTGGTGTCGCGATCACCTCGGTGTTCAATACTCAGTTCGATCAGGCATTGCTTGACCCCATCGCAGGAAATGATGCTTTCGCCGTTCCCGCGATGATGGTTCTGGCCTTTGTGTTGTCTCTATGCAGCACCTCGGACGCCTTCATTGCCGCAGCGATGGACACCTTCTCCCAAGTCGCCAAACTTGCCTTCTTGGTGTTTGGGCCGATGATGGATATCAAACTCGTGTTCATGTATTTGGCCGTCTTTAACCGCCGATTTGTCATCGGCACGGTGTTTGGACTGTTCGTTCTAATCATCGTATTGTGTCTCGGCTGGTCGGTCGCGAATCCTGCGGCTCTGATGTCCAGATAAGCCCAACCTACTCATTTGATTTCTATGCTCGCTTCCGCAGAACGACTGGCTCGCTTCCTAGGTTGTTTCGTCGCAATTGCTTGGGGGGCTGTCTTGATTTATTTCTATGAATCTGAGCGCTTGCTGACCTATCTGACCGGTCGCGGTATTTTTCGTGAACTCGTCATCGTGGCCGGAGTGCTACTGATCGTGGTCGGTTTGTTCAACTTGATTACGCTACGTCGAGTCGTGGCTTGTGGTCACGATCATGGTGACCACGATCACGACCATGCTGGATGCGGTCACGACCATGCTGGATGCGGTCACGACCATGGGATTAGTGACCACGATCACGAAAAATGTGATCACGAACATGCCCATGATGACCATAAATCCTGTGATCACGAGCACGGGGAGCATGACCACGACCATCACGATTGCGGTCATGATCACCACGACGAAGATGACGGGCACCACCATTCTTTCTTTGGTGGAGATACTCTGGGTTCGACGGTAATGGCGACCGTGCTTCTGTTGTTGCCGCTACTGTTTGCCGCAGCGAGATCGCCCGACGCCTACAGCCCGCGTGCGATTGCTAACAAGGGCCTCTACAACCCGAATTATGAGTCGAGCCGGAGTGATATCTCCCTCGGTTCGATGTCTAGCCGCACCAAGTCCGCGTCTCGGCCAACGGGGCCGGGCACAGATATTCCGCAGCCGGAAGGGCTAACCATGCTCGACCAACCGCCGAGCTGGGAGTCGTCGGATTCGGATTCGACCGCCGCTGCTGATACTCCGCCAGCTGAGGGGCAATTCAGTATGGAAGACCTCGAAGCTCAGGTTGACCGCGACGCCGAAGGTTTCTTCCTTCTGGAGGTTCCCGAAATCTACTACACGGCTGGTGACAAAGAAGTCCGACGAGTTCTTGAAGGTCAGCCTGTGACGACAATTGCCCAGGTTATGCCAGAGCGGTTGAACAACCCCAACGGCACCAGAGCTCGGATCTTCCGTTTGTTTATCGAGTGTTGTGCCGCCGATGCTCGTCCTTTGTCGATCCCAGTCGAATTCGGAGGCCCTGCGCCAGAATTTCAAGAAATGGGATGGGTCGAAGTGCGTGGCACAATGACTTACAAGATGGAGGGTGGAGTAACCGTGCCAATCCTCAACGCCGGTTCGATGATTCCGACGGACGAGCCGGATTCGACGATGATGTACTAGGACGGTCTGATTAATTCGGCCACCCACGATGATGAAATTGAGGTAGCTCCCTGCTGAGTCCAAGACCGTGGCACGACCATCTCGATCGTCGCTCTCTGGGACTATGGCTGCGACGGTCATGCCACTGTTCAACGGCGCGGTTCTCTCCTAGCAGGGTGTTGAAAAAGGCGGCGACTCGTCGCGGAGCCTCATGTGATCGAGGGTTAGGCGCGAGGATCAAGTGG